>Ga0302315_10000529_pt1 | contig 43054 bp, 42 predicted proteins | sample III_Palsa_N3_1_FD_200532 | JGI IMG/M metagenome (GOLD analysis project Ga0302315, IMG submission 200532) | Peat permafrost microbial communities from Stordalen Mire near Abisko, Sweden - III_Palsa_N3_1 | ecosystem: Environmental > Terrestrial > Soil > Palsa > Peat permafrost | place: Sweden...
TTTCCTCGTCCGCTTGGCCGCGCGACGCAGTCACGTGGTTCAAGGATAGTGCAAAAGATTCGATAAAGCAGATGCGCGAAATCGCGGTTTTGTTGGAGGCGCACGATCTTCCTGTTCGCACGTTGCGCTCAAAGAATCCGGGCAAGGTGCTTTACGAAGACGATTATCAAGTGGTGGTCGAGGAATGGAAAACTCTTTGATCCGACTTTATCTTCGAAAATAGTTCTGTGCATGGCTGAAAATCAAGGCATGAATCCCGGTCAACCCGTGGCCTATGAACTGGTCGACAACGTCATCAACGCATGGGTGAAACGGCATGCGTTTACATTGTTCGATGAATTTGGTGGCTTGCCACGCAGATTCGTTTATCTTTCCGGCGATGAAGGCGAGTGCTGCCAGATTTCGATCGATCCTCCCGTGTTCGGCGAAATTGCTTTGTATGCTTTCGGCGTCGAAACGCGTGACGACGAAGAAATGGAAATGCGCTGGCAGGTGCCCCTCACTGACTTAGAGCGGGCGTTGGAGGATGCCGTTACTGCCGTGAAGCATTGGTGGCTGCGATAGAGTATAGGCGTCAATTGAACCAGATGGATCAGAGCTCCGAGTTTGAAGGAATAAAGGCAATTCTGCTCAAAGAGCTGAATCAACGCCGCGTACAAGACGGAAAGGCACCGCTTGCACGATACCCCGAGGTCGAGTGTACCTCTTGTGGCGAGGCGAGCGATGGCCAGCTTATTGCGAGCGCAGCATCGTTCATCCGTAAGTGTCAGGCCTGCGTACTGAAGGAATTCCCGTTCACGGAACTTCGCCTTGCTCCTGGCGAAAGGATTGCGTGGTATCGCAATAATCCAACATTTCACAGAGGGGCCGACTACGGGATTGTTGTTACCGATCGCGCCGTCTACCTATTTTCACCTTTTTGGCGACTATTCGGAAATTGGCGGAGATTCGCTCTCGCTGAAATTCGGGGAGCAGCGTTTTACGATTCTCGGTGGTTTCCTACGCTTCGGCTCCAAACTACCCGTGGTACAGCGACGCTGCGGACGCCCCTAGACTACCGCGATGAGATGGAGCATGATCGCCGGAATTTGACGGCGGCCGCAGAGAAAATATGTATGGCGTTACCCCGGGGGCGCAAAATGACGCATACACTTTGATGCGGTTATCCGTCGCGCGGCGCGTGTTACCTTTGGCGTGAAACATCGGAGGGGATTGCCTCTATGTGAGATTATGTCGTCGACGCGGTTCGCTTGCAAACCACAGTCCCATTGATGGTTCAATGGCTTCTGCTGGCTCAGGGATTTCGAACACTTCGACGGAAATCGATTGATCGACAAGTATGTTTCGGCGCACCTCTTCCCTGTGGAAGCGATGCTTGATTAGCTTGCGCAGTAGCATATCGTGCATACCAATCCACACGGTAATTCTGCCTCCCGAAGGATTGATTCCGGAAATACAGTGACAAAGCACGCCGTCGATTTCTCTCGACCGTCGAAACCGCGGACGGCGCAGATTTTTTAAAGACAGCCCTTTTGTGCCGGAAATTAGCAGACTCCCAATGGTGCGGGACGTGCCTTGTGAAGTTCCCGCTGTGGCACTGATAGCGGTCGCCACGTCGCGGTAGGATCGAAGCTCCGACGGCTTTCTGGGGAAATGCTGATAGATGTAAGCCTCGTCTTTGTTCGATCCAATGACGGACTTGTACCTAATATGATGGAGCGGCCGGTATGGATGTGCTGAAATGAATTGGAATCGGAAGGTCCGTGGCGCGACGTAGTGTGTCTCGAACCAGCACCAGGGAAAGGATGTGTCGCGGTCACAGACCACCCCGGTGTCGGAATAAGATTGCATGCTTTGATATCGCCGAGTGACGGCGTCGAGGCATTCACGAGCATTTTTGTATGTTGGCATAGGGTTACTTCAACGTGTGCGGCCAGCATTCAGCTTCGTCAGGATGCGCCGGCTAGCTCCTGTTTGTTATTGATTCTCGATCGTCCTGCAAATGAACTGCGTCTGCTCTAGCGCCGACAGCTTGCTGACGAGATCGGCCTGAAGCTTTTCGACCACTTGGTCGGGCAAGTCGCCTTCAACCGTCACCTGAATGGTAAAGTGATCCTCCACGTAGCGAACGACGACCTCTCCAATCCGAATTCGATACACGCTATGGCGCTCCTCGTCCTCTCCCAAGACTTGGGTTGCGACGTCTGGTGCGTAGAGTGAGGATAGCAATGCGAGGTCGGGCAAAGCTCCCAGCTCTTTTACCAGTTTGCTCTCCTGCTCCCGTAGATCGTGCCACGCGTTTTTCTTCGCCCATTGGTAGTGCCGCATTTGCCAGAGATGATTGCGTGTCATCCCTTCTCGGAAAACTTCGAATCGCGGCCATGGTCGCCGCGTCAGCCGGGTCCAACACCATGAGTCGACGTCAAGGCTCCAGTCGTCAATGTTTTCGACGTCGTCGGCGCCGTTGAGACGATCAATCCGGCCCCCGGTTACAACGATTTCGCGGCCGCTGCTTGACAAGGTTGCGGTGTGACGGCCAATCCATCCGGGTGCATCGCCGGAAGTTTGTATCCGCGATATCTCCCATGTAGCCAAATCCAGACGCATCACTTGGGTATGGCCGGCCCGTCTGTCGTCGGGATAACCCAGATTGCCAATCAAGATCAACGCATTGTCAACCACGGTCGCCGAATGGAAGTCCGTAGGCGGAAACTCTTCCGTTGGGTAGCAGTAAATCGTTATCTCTCCGGACGGAGATTTGACCGCGACGTCGTTGTATATGTAAAAGTCGGGATCGTAATAGTCTTCGTGCTCCCCTGCGACGTAGACGATGCGCCCATCCGGCAAATGCGTTTCGCTTTGGCCGAATCGATCGAAACACCATCCTGGCCCCTCTCCAAACGGCGAGGGGCCGTGGAATTTTTCATTGACCGCATAGGCGCTGATCCGATTGTCTGCCAGCCAGGCCCATAGGGCATTGGTCATCACCTCTGGATTTTTCGTTCCCCTACGGGGAGATCGCCATTCGGCAAAGGATTCCTTGGTAATATCCGGGGAAGATTTGTTCATGTTGAATTGAAATCTCGACTGCTTTAATAAAGTGACTTGATGCGAGCTTACCAGCCATCTTTTCGATGGATTCTATCGACGGGTGTTGCCGTTTGGGGCGCGGTGGCCTTGCTCATTGGCTGGGCGGGAACGCTACCTGACGGATACCTGATACATGTTCGGGGAATCACGGCTGCTCAGCCGTATCCAGCAGGTGCCATTGCAATCGAACTTAGTATTGTCGCATTATCTCTCAGCTTGATCGTTTGGGCCGCCGTGGCGAGCGGCTGGAAGCGGGTTGGCAGAATGTTTCTTGCATTTCTCGTCTCGGCTGCCATAGGTAATCTTGCCGCGCTTGGGGCAATGCACAGCCCAGATCACTATGTTTACTTTGGACTTTCGATGCTGGCGATCTCGGCAGTATCGTTGCTCGCTCTGATCATGCTCCTGGCGATTCGCCTTCTTGGGCGAAAGAGTGCCACAGTCAGGAGCACTGAATGAATTCGCTTTCATCAATACCGTTGGATGCGTTCGCCGAAGCGGCACAGGCCTATTGTTCATGGTGTGAAGGCCATCCCCTTGACATGGAAAAGGAAGCCTCGCTAGCCGCCTTGCTGGCCAGACTCTATGCTGCTGCGCTTACACTTCCCGAAGTTGGACCTGAAAACGAAGAAGGACTGCCCGAACTTCCCGAGGCGGCACTGGCAAGCGCGAAAACCAATCTTTCCTACTTCAACGGTTGGTACTATCGCGAATTCTTCAACCCTGATCCGACTCTTGATGATGAAGCCGGCATGGGGGATGTCGGGGATGACGTGCTCGACATCTACAGGGATGTCAAGGCCGGTTGTCTGCTGTACGAACGTGGCGAAACGGCCGACGCGCTCTGGCACTGGTCGTTTCTTAACCGTTTCCACTGGGGACGTCATGCCGTGGGGGCATTATTTGCGCTCCACTGCCTTTGCATTATGAAGAGGGTGTAGGCGCCTGAAGTCCGTGTCAGATCGCAGGTACGCGCCAAAACGCCATTAAGCCGCGAATCGGCCTGGAAGCATATCTTTGCCGAACCCATTTTGGAAGCATAACCTTGCCGAAGCGGCAAAGTTATCGTTCCATCGACAAAGACGCTAAAACCCTTGTATTCATTGGTGGAGCGAATGAGGATCGAACTCACGACCTTCGCATTGCGAACGCGACGCTCTCCCAGCTGAGCTACCGCCCCGATTAAGCTGCATCTTGTTTCAGTATATCCAAAAATCCATGAATTCCGCAATGCAGGGGATGCGATTTTTGCTGCGCATATGTCAAATCTGACAGCTTATCAGCGGGTTTTGAAATCGGTAATATTCGTCTCGCTTCTGAATGTTGAGTCAGTGCATAACCCATTTTTAAGTTTTACTGCTGACTGCCGGCGTTCCGGCCTGTCGATACCGTAATAATCTGGAAATGAAGGGAAAGAAGTGGCAAATAAAGAAGTGACAGATAAATGCCAGGCCAATGCTTGCGGTACGACGATTGAGGTGGGGGCGTTCATGTGCACTGCCCATTGGCGCATGGTTCCAGCGGCGTTAAGAAGGGCGGTGCGTCGCTCGTTTCAGGAGCGCGGCGGCGAAGAAGGGAACCCTTTGTATCTTCCCTACCTCGACGCCTGCGCGCAAGCGGTCGAAATCGTCGCTTTGCAGGAAATGCTCCCTTCGGACAATGCTTTTCGGCGTGCCGCAACATTGCTGGAAGAATATATGTCACAATCCAGTTAGGCGCAGTTCGCTAGGGGCTGGCTTCTGGTATCGACGAAGTTTTTTCCGGCGATGCGGGTTTTGTACATGCCGCCAGTGCAAAAGCAGTCTCATATCTGAGATCTGTCTTCAAAAAACGTCGCCAAGTTACTGAATCTATTGACGGAAATTCGTTTGCACCACTATAGTGGTGGGATGATTTCTGATTTCAACCAACTTTCCGAAAAAATCGGCCAACTGGCCGAGATGGCGCAAACTTTGCGCCGAGAAAATGCCAGTTTGCGTTTGCATGCCTTGGCTCTTGCTGGCGAGAATGCGGATCTGCTGCGGCGCATTGAAGAGGCGCACCAGCGCGTGACCGCGTTGCTGGAGAGAATTCCAGCTCCTGACGCCGACGAAGATGAGGAGGCCGCATGATACAGCTCGATGTTTCTATCATGGGACAATCCTACAAACTGGCATGCAAGGAAGGCGAAGAAGCCGCATTGCAAGAGGCGGTGGCATATCTGGACGGCAAAATGTGTGCAATCCGCGATGCCGGAAAATTAAAGGGCAACGATCGCATTGCGGTCATGGCTGCGCTCGGTATTGCTGCTGAATTATTGGGCACCAAGTCCAGCGAAGGGCCGTTGGCTGATATGACGATGGCAGAAGTGAAACAGAAAATTGCTGCCATGCACGTTGTTCTCGATTCCGCGTTGACGCCGCAAGAAAACCTTTTTTAATTTCGATCAAAGTATTTGACACCGAGCCTGATCGGAGTAAACTTGGGGTCCCTGCCGTGTTCGCGATTGCCATATATTCCTTGAACCATTTATGCGCATCGGTTGCGGAATTTTGTTTGATGGGTGTGAGCGTCGCTTGTCCGATGAACCCGAAGTTGAACTAACTGTGACCACCTTGAACCGTCTTGGTTCGGGATGCCGGCACAGCGGCACAGGCGGGGCTTGATTCAGAAGCGGTTGCATTTCATGCAGCCGCTTTTTTTATGCGCGTCTTTATACGTGACCTATTGTTTTATGACTCGGAATCCAGACAGCCATTGAGGGTGCGGACATGAAGCGTTACTGGTTGATGAAATCGGAACCATCCGAAGTGAGCATTGACGATGCTCTCAAAGCGCGGCAGCAAACGGTTGCGTGGGTTGGTGTGCGGAATTATCAGGCAAGAAATTTCATGCGCGACGGGATGCAAGTCGGTGATGGCGTGCTGTTCTATCATTCCAGTTGCGCCGAACCCGGCATTGCTGGCTTGGCTGAGGTCGTCAGCAGCGCCTATCCGGACGATACCCAGTTCGATGCCAAGAGTAAATATTTCGATGCCAAGGCCAGCCAGGAAAATCCACGTTGGATGATGGTGGACGTGCGCGCGCTGGAGAAGACGCGGCTGCTGACACTTGCGGAATTACGCGAGCAGGAAAAGCTGGAGCAGATGATTATCCTGAAGCGCGGCAATCGTTTGTCGATTACGCCGGTCACGCCGGATGAATGGCGTTGCATCGTCGCCTTGTTGCGCAAATAGCCTGAAGCGAATTCAAATCCTCGTGCAGTCAGGCAGCAGCGTATTGATCCCGTAGAATTTTCTTTTGTACCTTGCCCATCGCGTTGCGCGGCAAATCGTCGACAAAGATAATACGTTTGGGTACCTTGAAATTGGCAATCTTGAGCTTGAGCGTGGCGACCATGGCGTCGGCCGATAAATTTGCTCCCGGCTTGCCAACCACAATCGCGATCACGGCTTCGCCGTATTCGGCGTGCGGCACGCCTATGACTGCGGATTCGGCAACGCCGTCCATTTCATCCAGCACCGATTCGATCTCCTTTGGGTAGACATTGTAGCCGCCGGAAATGATCAAGTCCTTGCTGCGGCCGACGATAGTCAAATAGCCGTCGCTGTCGAACTTGCCGACATCGCCGGTGATGAAATAGCCGTCCTCGGTAAACTCTTCCGCGGTTTTTTCCGGCATGCGCCAATAGCCCTTGAACACATTCGGCCCCTTGACTTGAATCGCGCCGATTTCTTCGCTCGCGCAGATTTCGCCCTGTTCGTTGATTACGCGCACAGACACGCCGGGCAAGGGCAGGCCGACACTGCCGCCGATGCGCTTGCCGTCGTAGGGGTTGGATACCAGCATATTGGTTTCACTCATGCCGTAGCGTTCCAGTATGGTGTGGCCGCTGCGTTCGATAAAATCGTTGAAGGTATCGAGCAGCAGCGGCGCTGATCCGGAAACGAACAGGCGTATGTTGGCGCACAGGGCTCGGTTGAAACTAGGCTCTGCCAACAGCCGCACATAGTAAGTCGGCACGCCCATGAAGATACTGGCCTGCGGCAAGCGGCGGACTACTTCGGCGCTGTCGAACTTGGGCAGGAAAATCATTTTGCTGCCGTTTAACAATGCGCCATGCGATGCAACAAACAAGCCGTGCACATGAAATAGCGGTAGCGCATGCAACAGCACGTCGCCGTCTTGCCAATGCCAATAGGCGTGCAGCGTCTTGGCGTTGGCAGCGAGATTGTCGTGGCTTAACATCGCGCCCTTGCTGCGACCGGTGGTGCCGGACGTATAAAGGATTGCGGCCAAATCGTCGGGTTGGCGGCGCACCGGTTCGCATTGGTCGGCCTGATGCGTGGCGCGTTCCAGTAGCGAGCCGCTGTGTTGATCGGACAAGGTGAACACATGGCGCGTTCCGGACTTGAACGCGATTTGCGAGACCCAGCCGAAATTCTGCGGCGAACACACCACCACTGCGGGTTCGGCATTGCCGATGAAATAATCGATCTCGTCGGCCCGATAGGCGGTGTTAAGCGGCAGGTAGATATAACCGGCGCGTAGCGTGGCTAAATACAGCAGCAGCGCTTCCGGCGATTTTTCAACCTGCACCGCGATACGGGCATCATGCGGCAACCCCAGGCTCAACAATAAATTGGCGATCTTGGCGCTGGCGCGATCGAGGTCGTCCCAGGAATAATATAGGCCGTCATGGGTTTCGATGCAGCAGGAACGGCGGTCCGTTGGAAATTTACTGACGAACAGGGCGTAGAGATTAGCGTTCATGGTCGTGAACAAATGGGGCGATGGTTTGTTGTTGCAGATGAAGTTTCACGGCTAACATTTGATCACTTGCCGGTAAAAATGGGGGCGCGTTTATCCAGAAAGGATTGCACGCCTTCATGGTAATCGTCGCTTGCGAGGAAGGAAAATGCGGAGTCCAATTCGTGCTGATCGAGCGGTGCGACTGCCGGCATTAGTCGGCGTATCAATTGCTTGTTCAAGCGCGCGGCAAGCGGTGCTCCGGCGGCAATGCGCGCAGCGGATGCTTCGGCGGCATCGAACATGCGGCCCTCCAGCAGGATTTCCAAGGCGCGCGCTTTGCCGATCAATTGCAGCAAGCCTTGCAACTCGCCGGACGCCAATGGAAATCCCAGGCGATTGATCGGGATGCCGAAGCGTGCCGTGGGGGCGGCGATACGCAGATCGCAGGCGCAGGCAATTTCGAGTCCACCGCCGACACATACACCCTCGATCGCAGCAATCGTCGGGTGCAAACATTCCGCGATCGCCTGCAGAGCAGGCGCAATAATCTCTTGATGGTAATGGATGCCTTGTTCAATCGTGCTGCGGGTACGCGGGAATTCCTCGATATCGGCGCCGGCAGCGAAATTTTCACCGGCACCGCGCACGATGACGCAGCGCAAATCGTGATTCAGCGACAGCACACTAAAGGTCGCGCACAATTGCTCCCACATCGCGACATTGATTGCGTTCAATTTGCCAGGATGCGACAGCGTCACCGTGGCGACGGCGCCGTCTTGCTGCAACTGAATCGTTGACATTGGCGTCTACGCCTGAACAGGTTTCTTGCCGGGGTTACGATAAGCGATCACCAGCAGGACGATGCCGAGAATGATCATCGGTATCGACCATAACTGCCCCGCGGTGATAGGCAGTCCAGCGAAATACACGGTGTAGTCCGGCACGCGGAAGAATTCCGTGAAGCAGCGCGCGCAACCATACAATAGTGAGAACATGCCGCTGACCGCCATGAACGGGCGCGGTTTGCGTGCATATAACCACAGGATGATGAACAGCAGTATGCCGTCAACCAAGGTCTGATATAAAGGCGATGGGTGCACCGGGTAATCGATTCCCGGCCACATCATGGCCCAAGGCAGGCTCGGGTCGGCCGCTCGGCCAGGCAATTCATGGTTGATGAAATTGCCAAAGCGGCCGGCAGCGTAACCGAGCGGTACCAGCGGGGCGATGAAGTCCATGACGTTCATCAGTTTGCGTCCGCGCTTGCGGCTCCACAGGGTCATGGCAATCAACACACCGATGAAGCCACCGTGAAACGACATGCCGCCCTTCCACACCGCAAATATCTCCAGGGGATTGGCGAAATAATAGGAAAAATTGTAAAGGAAGACTTCACCGAGCCGCCCGCCAACGACCACGCCCAGCACCCCGTAAAACAGCATGTCGTCAAGGTCGTCGACCTTCCAGCCTTCGGCAGCGATATGTGCCTGTTTGATGCGCACGCGGCCTAGCGCAAGAAATTGCGCAAACGCGACCAGATACATGATGCCGTACCAATGCACATGGAGAGGGCCGAGCGAAAATGCGATGGGGTCCCACATGGGATGTTGTAGCGGCATTTATGATTTCTTTCGTAATAATTCCAAAAAGGCACGCAGCACCGGAGAATGATTGTCGCGCCGCCAGGCCAGCCCGGTTTCGACCACCGGGGGCTTGCCCGTCAGCGATCTGTATTCCACACCGGGCCGTTTAAGGTTCGACACGGATTGTGGCACAAGTGCGATTCCCATGCCTGCCGAGACCAGTCCAACGATGGTTTGCATCTGGATTGCCTCTTGGGCAATAGCCGGTGTCAAGCCGGCTTCATGGAAGCAGGCGAGGATGGCGTCATGCAAGGCTGGTGCAATGCGGCGCGGGAAGATGATCAAGGGCTGCTCGGCCAAGTTACTCAGTGAAACAGTGCGGTTGCCGCGCACGGCTTTCAAGCCCTGAGGAGCAGCCAGAACCAGCGGTTCTGATAACACGGTTGCATAATCGAGCTCAATTTTCGCCTTGTCTGATAAAGGCGGGATCAGTAACCCGGCGTCGATGCGTCCCTGCAGCAGGTCTTCCAATTGCACGTCGCTGGTCGCTTCGCGCAAATCGATCTGGACTTGCGGGAAGGCGGCGCGAAATTCGCGCAGAAAGGCTGGTAGCACACTATAGTCAGCCGTGGAAACAAACGCCAGCGACATGCGGCCGATTTCGCCGGCCGCCGCCCGTTGTACCAGGCCCGGCAAGCCTGCGGCCTGCGACAAGATGCGCTGGGCTTCGGGCAACAGGGCCGTTCCAGCTGGGGTCAGGGCAACGCTGCGATTGGTGCGGGCGAACAAGGGCGTGCCAAGTGCCGCCTCCAGTGCCTGGATGGTTTGCGATAGCGGCGGCTGCGTCATGTGCAGGCGGTGCGCGGCGCGACCGAAATGCAATTCCTCGGCAACAGCAACAAAATAGCGTAATTGGCGGAGTTCAAAGTTCATCGTGGGTGTCGGTTCTCTTAGCTATTGATATGAATGCCATATCAATAGCTAATGAATCATATATTTGACAGCGCCCTTTAGGCAAGGCACTCTTGCAGTTAAATTCAAACAGGAGGCAACATGGCATTCAATCGTCGTTCGAAAAATATCACTCAGGGCGTGGCGCGCAGTCCGAACCGTTCGATGTATTACGCGATGGGTTACGAGAAAGAAGACTTCGATAAGCCGATGATCGGTATCGCCAACGGCCATTCAACCATCACACCCTGCAATTCAGGCTTGCAAAAGCTGGCAGACATTGCCATCGCCACTGTCAAGGCGGCTGGCGCCAATCCGCAGGTATTCGGCACCCCGACCATCTCTGACGGCATGTCGATGGGTACCGAGGGCATGAAATTTTCACTGATTTCGCGCGAAGTAATTGCCGACTGCATCGAAACGGCAGTCAATGGCCAGTGGATGGACGGTTGTGTCGTGATCGGCGGTTGCGACAAAAACATGCCGGGCGGCATGATTGCGCTGCTGCGCACCAATGTGCCTGGCATTTACGTGTATGGCGGCACCATCAAGCCGGGCAATTGGAAGGGCAAGGACCTGACCATCGTTTCCGCGTTTGAAGCGGTCGGTGAATTTACTGCGGGGCGCATGTCGCAAGAGGATTTTGACGGTATCGAGCGCAATGCCTGTCCATCATCGGGTTCATGCGGTGGGATGTATACCGCCAATACCATGTCGTCGTCGTTCGAGGCGCTGGGCATGTCGCTGCTGTATTCGTCGACGATGGCCAATCCTGACGATGAAAAAACCGGTTCGGCGGCAGAATCTGCACGCGTGCTGGTCGAGGCCGTTAAAGCCGACCTGAAGCCGCGCGACATTGTTACGCGCAAGGCAATCGAGAATGCAGTGGCCGTCATCATGGCGACCGGCGGCTCCACCAATGCGGTGCTGCATTTCCTGGCAATGGCTCATGCTGCCGAGGTGGAATGGACTATCGACGATTTTGAGCGGATGCGCTTGCGCGTCCCAGTCATCTGCAATCTGAAGCCCTCTGGGAAATACGTTGCCACCGACTTGCATAAGGCAGGCGGGATCCCGCAAGTGATGAAGTTGCTGCTGAACGCCGGATTATTGCATGGCGATTGCATGACGATCACCGGGCGCACGATGGCCGAAGAATTGGCGAATGTACCCGACGCACCGCCTGCTGGCCAGGACGTCATCATGCCGATCGACAAGGCTTTGTACAAGCAAGGACATCTGGCGATCTTGAAGGGAAATTTATCCACCGAGGGTTGCGTCGCCAAAATCACCGGTTTGAAAAATCCGGTGATTACCGGCCCGGCGCGCGTGTTCAATGATGAATATACCGCGATGGATGCAATCCTGGCCGATCAAATCAAGCCGGGCGATGTGTTGGTCTTGCGTTACCTCGGCCCCAAGGGTGCGCCTGGCATGCCAGAGATGTTAGCGCCTACTTCGGCGCTGATCGGCAAGGGCTTGGGCGAATCGGTCGGCTTGGTGACGGACGGCCGATTCTCGGGCGGCACCTGGGGCATGGTGGTCGGGCATGTGTCGCCTGAGGCCTATGTCGGCGGCACGATTGCGCTGGTGGAGGAGGGGGACTCGGTCACCATCGATGCGCATCAGCAATTGATTCAATTGAACGTCGCTGACGAAGAAATTGCGCGTCGTCGAGCGCTGTGGAAAGCACCTGCGCCGCGTTATACCCGTGGCGTGCTGGCAAAGTTTGCCGCCTTGACTTCATCGGCGAGCAAGGGGGCCGTGACCGACGGCGACCGCTGATTTTTTTAAAGGAAGCCCCTCAATAAAAATGCCGCATCCTGCTTGATGCGGCATTTTTTATACGCAGTCGATTTCCCGCTCTGCGTCGAACAGAACGAACGTCGCATAAGATCGCTCAACGGTCCTTTTTGAACGCGTTCTTTATCCGCTCTTCGCGTGCTTTGTCCAGCTTGTCGTGCGCATTGCGCTTATCCAGGCCGAGCATCCGTTCGACAAATTCAAACCAGATAAAGGCGACGACCATCAGCAGGACGATCCACCACCACGACAGACTGGCAAAAGGGCCGACTTCAAAGTATCTAAGCGCAGTCAGCGCAGCAATAATGATGATCAGTGGCATGGCAACTCCTTTGTTCCAGCATAAGACGAAAGTTTTCCCAGGTCAATGACCGGTATAGTGGATAGTTTGACACAAGCACCAAATTTCTATCGTAATATCTTGGTTAAGCAAGTGTTCAAAATAGAACAATTTTATTGGAGAATTAAATGAAACGTGAATTTTTGGTAGTGCTTGCAGCCGGCGTCATGGTTTCTCAAGTTGCTTTCGCCGACGACCCTGGGTTGGAGCTGGCCAAGGCAAGAAATTGCCTTGCTTGTCATTCGGTTAACACCAAGATTGTTGGCCCAGCCTATAAAGACGTAGCGGCAAAATATGCCGGCCAGAAAGACGCTGAAGACAAACTGGTAGCCAAGGTCTTGAAAGGCGGTAGCGGTGTGTGGGGTGCGGTGCCGATGCCAGCCAATGCGCAGGTGAGCCCGGCGGAAGCCCATACCCTGGTAAAGTGGGTTCTGTCGCAAAAATAAGCTGAAGTCGGGAATACGCAATCGAAGCGCTCGCAAGGGCGCTTTTTTGTTGTGCTTCGATTTGGTGTTGTTCAAAGAGGCTGGTCGAAAAAAAGCGCCTGGTCCGAAAACCAGGCGCTCGCTCAGCTCATCAACAAGCTTGTTGTGTCTACTAAAGTTTAGTGCGTAACGGCGATGACTTCGCGTTTGCCGCCCTTGTAGGTGTACAAGGTCATGGTGCCGTCTTTCATGTCACCATTTTTGTCAAACTCGATATTGCCGGTGATGCCTTTGTATTTGATCTTGGCGAGGAATGGCAAGTATTTTGCTGGCTCTGCTGAACCGGCGTCTTTCATTGCCTGAACCATGGTCATCACCGCATCGTAAACATACGGTGCGTAGATTTGCACGTCGATGCCGAATTTCTTCTTGTAGGCCTCTCTCCAGGCTTCCATCGCTGCTTTGCCGGAGTCTTCTACACCGCCTGCTTCCGCGCAAACGACTTGGCCATCGCCCATTGCGTCGCCGGCCAGGGTTGCCAATGCTTCGGTACAGATGCCGTCGCCGCCCATGAATTTAGCTTTGATGCCCAAAGTCTTCATTTGACGCAACATCGGGCCGGCTACTGCATCCATGCCGCCAAAGAAAATGACGTCTGGATTGCTGGCCTTGATCTTGGTCAAGATCGCGCTGAAGTCGGTTGCCTTGTCGGTCGTGTGTTCTGTTGCCACGACGTCGATGCCGGCCGATTTGCTCTTTGCGCCTTTGGTAAATTCAATTGCAACACCTTGACCATATGCAGTCGCATCGTCGATTACAGCCACTTTCTTGGCTTTTTCCACTTGTACTGCATAGCGTCCCAGCGTGCCGCCCAATTGGCCGTCATTCGCACATACGCGGAAGGCAGTGTTAAAGCCTTGCAGTGTATATTTCGGGTTGGTGGCTGATGGGGAGATTTGCGGAATGCCGGCGTCGTGGTAAATCTTCGATGCCGGGATGGTGGTGCCGGAGTTCAAGTGACCGATTACGCCGTTGACTTTGGCGTCAACCAGTTTTTGAGCTGCTGCGGTACCTTGTTTCGGATCGGCTGCGTCATCTTCTGTCAGCAGTTCGATCTTCACTTTCTTGCCGCCGATTACGACTCCCTTGGCGTTCAATTCGTCGACTGCCATTTTGGCGCCGTTTTCATTGTCTTTACCGAGGTGGGCAATCGCGCCGGAGATTGGGCCGACATGGCCGATTTTCACGATTTCTTCCTGAGCTGAAGCCGTTCCTGCAAAGGCAAATGCTAATGCGGCTGCCAGCGGAATCATTTTTATAGTCTTAAACTGCATGAATATCCTCCTAAGGATTGAAAAGAAACAAGGTTACTGCAACACTCACCTATTCAGATTCCTGAACAAGCAGACGGTACAACATATAAAACCGTTCGGAAAGAGTTTTTGTGCGGTTTTTTTGAGTTTTCCACATTTTTTATATGCCTAAATTTCACGCTCTTGACAAAGTCGATCGCAAGCTTTTGAACCTCTTGCAGAAGGACAATCAGACTCCGACCCGGACTCTGGCCGACAAGGTTCATATCTCCCAGCCGACCTGTTTGCGGCGCATTCGCGACCTGCGCGAGGCCGGCATTATCAGTGCCGATGTGGCTATGGTAGACCCGTTCGCTCTTGGCTATGGCATGTTGGCTTTTCTCGAGGTGTCGCTGACCAATCAGTCGGACGAACACATGCAGGAATTCGAAGCCCGGATGGGCAAGGAAGCGGAGGTCATGCAATGCTATTTTGTTTCCGGTGATTACGATTATTTCCTCGTGGTTCATGTGATTGACATGGAGGCTTATTATCAGTTTGTGCGGCGTGTCATTTCGGGGTCCGGAAATGTGCGCCACTTTCAGTCGCGGTTCCCGATGAAGCGGGCGAAATTTTCGACACGTATCGCTTTCGATGAAAAAAGCAGCGAGTTACAAGTCCGCATTTCGAAATAGTTTGTCTCTTTTTCGCAACGCTTAAGCAACGGCTAAGCAAGGGCTTGGGTAAACTTTTTTGCCGTATTGCGACTGATGGGAATGCAAGATTGGACCCCAATTGGACCCAATACAAGCCGGTACGAGGAAAGGGTAGGAGATTTGCGACAAAAGCGCGATACGTAGTTACACGTAGCGCGCCTTCAGTTGTGTTTACGGGGTATTTGAATGCTATGGAGAAAGACCTGCAGGGTCAATTCTGTCAAAAAACGTCCGTTTTCCGGTGTCCGCCGTCATGCCGGCTGCATCCTGACCGATTGACCTGACGGACGAGCCGGCATTCCGGTGAATGCAAAATCCAGTTCCGGCTGGCGCCCGGACACGATGTCGGCCAGCGCACGGCCCGAGCCGCAACCCATTGTCCAACCCAAGGTCCCGTGTCCCGTGTTGAGAAACAGGTTCCGGTACCGGGTTTTGCCGATATACGGCACATTGGACGGCGTGAGCGGGCGCAATCCGGTCCAATAGACGGGATGGTCGTAATCGCAGGCGTCGGGGAATAATTCACGGGTGCGGCGCGTAATGGCTTCACAGCGCGCCGTATTAAGGTCGCGCGTGTAACCATTCAGTTCGCACGTGCCTGCTACCCGTAGACGGTCGCCGAGGCGCGATACCACCAGTTTATAGCCATCGTCAGTCAATGACACGGTCGGTGCGGCAGCTTCGTCCTTGACCCGGTAAGTCGCTGAATAGCCTTTGCCGGGATAAATCATCAAGTCTATTCCCAGCGGCTTAAGCAGCGGCACCGAAAAGCTGCCCATCGCCATGACAAACGCATCAGCGCGCAATATCTGGTGCCGGCCTTCCTTGTCAATGATTTCGACGCCGGTAATCTTTGCCGCTGCGCCGCTGCCTTCGGTCAACAGGCGCGTGACGGTGGTATTGAATTTGAAATCGACGCCGGCTTGCTCAGCCTTGTTGGCCAGCCCGGTCGTGAATTTATAGATATCGCCGGATTCATCCGTTGCAGTAAAGTCGCCGCCGACGATTTTGTCGCGGATTCCAGCCAGTGCCGGTTCAATCCTGACGACTTCCTCGGCCGTAATGGAATCGCGCGGGCATCCAAGGTCGCGCATCAATTTTGCCGCCGGTAAGGATTCTTCAAAATCCTTGTGGTCGGTATAGAAATGCAGGATGCCGCGTGTCAGGCAATCGTAGTCGATGCCGGTTTCGGCGCGTACGGCTTGCAGCGATTGCCTGCTGTATTCAGCAATTGCCACGATTTGACGGATGTTATGCGCAGTGCGGGCCGGGGTGCACTCGCGCAGGAAATGCATGCCCCATTTCCATTGCAGCCATTCAGGGCGGAAGCGATAGAGCAGGGGCGCATCTTCTTTTCCCAACCATTTCAAGACTTTCATGGGCGCAGCAGGATTGGCCCATGGCTCAGCATGCGAAACGGAGATCTGGCAGCCATTGGCAAAGCTGGTTTCCTGCGCGGCGCCGGGTTGCCTTTCGATTACCGTCACTTCATGTCCGGCCTTGTTCAAAAACCAGGCGGATGCGGTTCCGATGATGCCTGCGCCTAAAACAATTACTTTCATGAAAATCTCCGTTATTCGATACCGGAATTGTAGAAAGTTCCAGATTGTTTAGGTAGGCAATAGCAGGTCAAAATTTTTTATTTGTGAACAGCTGTACGATTAAACTGTTTGAAAAGATAAAAATTTTGGAAAATATTTATTTTTTTGCAGTTTGCATACGGGAGATTTCCGCCTTGACTGCCTGGCTGATCACATCATGCAAAGTACCTTGCAAATTTTGCTTGATATCGTTGGCGAGCGTTTCAACCGCCACTTGCAACACATCGGCCAAAACATCCCGGACGCGGTCTTCAATATCGGCTTCCAGGCGCTCCATCACTTGATTCAGGATACGCCCGCCGATTTTGCGTTCAAGCCGGTTCCATTCCTCATTCAACCAACCATCTATGGTCGGCACATCGACCACTTCGGGGGGATGTTTCAATTCCGCAGCACGAACAGGGGGCGGCTTGGCCGCTGGTTCGGCGGTCACCTTGATGACTTCAGTCAACACCGGGATACCGGCATCCAGCGCAGATTTGCTCATGCCTTGTCCGCCACGAAATGCGTTAATGGATAACCGCGTTGCTGATAAAAGCGATAGCGTTCGCGACCCGCAGAGGCGTCGGTCGCGTCAGGGGACACGATTTCAAACATGCGTTCAAATTGGGCAAAATGTGCGGGTGTCGCTGCTGACAAGTTAATCAAAATCTGATTATGCGGCAACGCACTGTCTGCGTTCCCGGCGAGGACGACAGGGGTATTGGATGCGAGCGCATCTCCGGCCATCACATGCGGCAAGAAATCGAGTTCGGAAAATGTCCACAATGCGTCATCCAGTGCCCTAAGCTGTGCTTGGTCATCGGTGTAGAGCACAACCCGGCAATTTGCCGCGCGCGCCTTGCGCACCAGGCGGCAGGCGTAGCCGATTTTGTCGGCTACATTGCTATGAAAGTCAATTCGCGTCATAAGTCAGACGGATCAGAACTGGAACCCCGGCGGCGCATTGCCGGCCGGAGGCGGCGGCTGCACAATACCGTTCTGCTCGGTCTCAGCCGCTTTTTTTGGGGCGGCTGCGTCAGCCGTCTTGGCTGGCGGCGCTGCGGCTTCAGGCGGCGGGTTGGTATAGGTCTTTGGCAAGGTGTTCGACAGCGGGTAGCCTGCAGCGCTCAGCGCATTGCTCCACGAAGAAGGTTCGAAACCGACCTGTTTGCTGCGACCAACCATTAACACTGGCAATTGGCTACCGCCTGATACTTTTTGCACGCGCTCAATGTCGTCGTTGGTATTCACGGTTTTTTCCGAAAATGGAATTCCGCGCTCAGTGAGGAGCTTGCGGCCTTGATCGCAAGCCGGGCATTTTGGCATGCTATAGAACGTCACCGGGCTACTCTTGGCCGCCTGCGCCACTTCGTACGGTAGATCCGATAGGGATGGTCCAGTGGAATAGGATTTCCGTTCAACTTTGGCGACGGTTGCAGGTGGCGGCGTATCGCTATAGCTGACCGATCCGTCCGGCGCGACCCACTTGTATAGTTGCGCGTGTGCGCAGGTGACGATGAACAAGAGTGCAAGTGCGGCGTTGCTGATCTTCATTTTTCCACCTATCAATTTGATTACAAATGCCTGATTACAAATACCGACGTCGTCAAGACGCCATTCCACTATGCCGCAACAGCGCGTCAATCCTTGGTTCCCTGCCGCGAAACGCCTTGAACGATTCGAGGGCAGGCCGGGAACCACCGACAGCGAGAATTTCCTGCTGGAATTTTCTGCCGATTTCCATCGACAATATATTGCCGCTTGCCGATCCGGCTTCTTCAAAAGCGCTATAGGCGTCTGCCGACAAGACTTCCGCCCACTTATAACTATAATATCCTGCCGCGTATCCACCAGCAAAGATATGGCTGAATGAATGTTGAAAGCGATTGAATGCCGGTGCTGGAATCACGGCCACTTGGGCGCGGACCTGGTCAATCACTTGCTGCACATTCACGCTGCCGCCGGGCAGATAATCATAGTGCAAGTGCATGTCGAACAAAGCAAACTCAACCTGGCGCAGGGTTTGCAAGCCGGACTGGAAATTCTTCGCGGCGATCATCTTGTCAAACAACGCACGCGGCAGCGGCGCACCGCTGTCTGCATGCGAGGTCATATGTTGCAAGACATCCCATTCCCAGCAGAAATTTTCCATGAATTGCGACGGCAACTCGACCGCATCCCATTCGACGCCGGAAATGCCCGATACCGCCAATTCGTCGACCTGCGTCAGCATATGATGCAAACCATGACCGAATTCGTGGAACAGCGTAATCACATCATCATGGGTAAATAGCGCCGGTTTCGTCTTGCCGTCGACCACTGCAGGTTCGGTGAAATTACAAGTCAGATAGGCCACCGGGGTTTGTATTCCCAGCGCCGAACGGCGCCGTCCGCGCGCGTCGTCCATCCAGGCGCCGCCACGCTTGCCGTTGCGCGCATACAAATCCAGATAAAACTGGCCGATCAGGGCGCCGTCTTTTTCTATGCGGAAAAATTTAACGTCCGGATGCCATGCCGTTGCCGTATCCGGCTTGATTTGCACCGAATACAAGGTTTGGATCACGCGGAACAAGCCGGCGATGACGATCGGTTCCGGGAAGTATTGCTTTACCTCTTGTTCGGAAAACGCGTAGCGTTGCTCGCGCAATTTCTCGGAGGCATAGGTTGTGTCCCAGGCTTCCAGTTTGTCGATGCCAAGTTTTTCCCGGGCAAAAGCTTGCAGTTCCGCCAAATCCTTCTCGCCATAAGGGCGGGCACGTTTGGCCAGGTCTTCCATGAAGCTGACCACTTGCGCCGGCGTTTCCGCCATTTTGGCAACCAGCGACACTTCTGCGTAATTTTGATAACCCAGCAGTTTGGATTCTTCGTCCCGCAGTTTCAGCAAATCGACGATGTTTTGCGTATTGTCCCACTCCGGCTTGACGCCCAGTTCGGAAGCCTTGGTGGCATTGGCGCGATACACGGTTTCGCGCAGGCTGCGGTCGTCCGCGAATTGCAGGATTGGGAAGAAAGACGGGAAGTGCAGCGTAAACTTGTAACCTGGCTTGCCATCTTTCTCGGCAGCATGGCGCGCAGCCTGCTTGACATCGTCCGGCAAGCCCGAAAGCGCTGCTTCGCTGTCCACGAATAACGTGTAATCGTTGGTCGCGTCCAATACATTTTCGGAAAATTTCGTGCCGAGAGCGGCTTGCGCCTCTTGTATTTCGGCAAATCGCTGCTTTTGTGCTTCCGGCAATTCGGCGCCGCCGAGACGGAAATCGCGCAGTGCATTTTCGACGATTTTCTTGCGTGCCGGCGAAAGCGATGCATATTCAGCGCCGGCTTTCAAACTCTTGTATTTCTCGAATAGCGCCAGATTTTGCCCGACGTCGGTCCAGAATTCAGTGATCTTCGGCTGATTTTCGTTGTAACTGGCACGCAATTCCGGCGTGTCGACCACTGCGTTCAAATGGCCGACGATACCCCAGGCTCGGCCCAGCTTTTCGGTCGCATTCTCCAGCGGCTCGACAAAATCATGCCAATTCGCCGGCGATGCAGGGTTTTCCAGTTCGGCTACCAAGGCACGGCTTTGCGCAAGCAAGGCATCGATCGCCGGGGTGACGTGTTCAGGTTTGATTGCATCGAACCGTGGCAGATCTGTGAAATCCAATAATGGATTCAATTCGGGACTCAATTCAGTTGATGTGGAAAGCGTCATTGTGTTCAGGATCTTTCGGCAGATTCAATAGTATTAACCAACAGCATGGTAATCGTCATCGGTCCGACGCCGCCCGGCACCGGCGTAATATGGCCGGCCACTTCCTTGGCATTGGCAAAGTCGACATCGCCGCACAATTTTCCGTTATCGTCGCGGTTCATGCCGACATCGATCACGATGGCGCCTGGTTTGATCATGTCTGCCGTCAAGGTGTTGCGGCGACCAACTGCAGCCACTACAACATCGGCTTGGCGGGTATGGTAGCCAAGATCGGGTGTTCCACTATGGCAGATGGTGACGGTTGCATTGGCTTGCAAGAGCAACAGGCCCATCGGCTTGCCGACTGTATTACTACGGCCGATTACCACCGCATGCTTGCCGCGCAGGCTGGCGCCGGTGCTTTCGATCAACTTCATGCACCCGTAAGGCGTACATGGCCGGAAGCCGGGCAATCCGGCCAGCAATTCGCCGGCACTCAACACTGAATAGCCATCCACGTCTTTCGCGGTGGAAATCGTGCCGATCACTTTTTGCGGGTCGATATGCTTGGGCAGCGGCATTTGAACCAGGATGCCGTGGATGGTCGGGTCGTTGTTCAACGCCTCGATCCGCGCCAGTAATTCGGCTTCCGGCAAGCTGCTATCGTATTTTTCCAGCAGCGAATGAATCCCGGTGTCCGCGCACGCCTTCACTTTATTGCGCACGTACACGTGGCTGGCCGGATCTTCGCCCACCAAAATAACCGCCAGACCGGGCTGTTTGCCCTGTTTGGTCAAGACTGCGGCGCGTTGGGCGATGTCGCCGCGCAATTGTTGCGACAACAGGGTTCCATCAATTAATTTTGCGGTCATGGTTCAAGCCAGATTGAAGACGATCAAAGCCGAATTATAAGGCCCCGCGAGATTGATGTCCGACAGTAATGTGGTGGTTACTTAAATCAATCGTTTGATCAATCGCCAGTCAGTGAAATAAATTTCATAATGTGGAATCAATTGTCATAATTTGAAAATTGGCAAAACTGCTGTTAGAATGTTTTACCTAAAACCGAAAATTGTTTCACAATGCCTGACAGCGATGTTTGATCGAGGTAGGCCCCAAAAAATAGGAGACGCACCCATGTCAGCCCAACTCGACCTCGTCATGGCCCAAGCCGCCAATGATCCCGATGTAATGGAAACGCAAGAATGGCTCGATGCGCTCGAAGCCGTCATTGAGAAAGAAGGCCCTGAACGGGCGCATTACCTGATGGAACGCATGGTCGATCTGGCGCGCCGCCGTGGCGCCCACATCCCGTTTTCCAGCAATACCGCCTACGTTAATACCATTCCAGCCCATCTGGGCGAGCATTGTCCTGGCAATCTGGAATATGAAGAGCGCTTGCGCTCGTGGATGCGCTGGAACGCGATGGCAATGGTGGTCAAAGCCAACCGCGCCGATGGCGACTTGGGTGGCCACATTTCCAGCTTTGCTTCGCTGGCCAATATGCTGGGCATCGGCTTCAACCACTTCTGGCACGCCCCGACCGCCGAGCATGGTGGCGACCTGTTGTATATCCAAGGGCATTCGTCACCCGGCATCTATGCCCGCGCTTTCCTCGAAGGTCGCCTGACTGAAGATCAACTGTTGAACTTCCGCCGCGAAGTCGATGGCAAAGGCTTGTCTTCCTACCCGCATCCGAAATTGATGCCGGAATTCTGGCAATTCCCGACGGTATCGATGGGTCTTGGCCCGTTGATGGCGATCTATCAAGCCCGCTTCCTCAAATATCTGCATGCGCGCAGCATTGCCGACACAGCCAATCGCAAAGTCTGGGCTTTCTGCGGCGACGGCGAAATGGATGAGCCGGAATCGATGGGTGCGATCGGCATGGCAGGCCGCGAAAAGCTCGACAATCTGGTGATGGTGGTCAATTGCAACTTGCAACGCCTGGATGGACCAGTGCGCGGCAACGGCAAGATCATCCAGGAACTGGAAGCCGATTTCCGTGGCGCCGGCTGGAACGTGATCAAGGTCATCTGGGGCAGCTATTGGGATGAATTGCTGGCACAGGACAAAGAGGGTATCTTGCAGCGCGTGATGATGGAAACCGTCGATGGCGAGTACCAGAATTACAAAGCCAAGGACGGCGCTTTCGTGCGCAAGCATTTCTTTGGCAAGCACCCCAAGTTGCTGGAAATGGTCAGCAAGATGTCGGATGACGATATCTGGCGCCTGACTCGCGGCGGTCATGATCCGCACAAGATTTACGCGGCATTCAAAGTGGCGCAAGAAAATATCGGCCAGCCGACTGTATTGCTGGTCAAGACCGTCAAGGGTTTTGGCATGGGCAAGTCGGGCGAAGCCCGCAATACCGCTCACCAAACCAAGAAACTGGACGACGCTGCGGTGCGCGAAATGCGCGATCGCTTCGGCATTCCGATTTCGGACGAACAATTGCCCGACGTGCCATTCTTCAAGCCTTCCGAAGATACGCCGGAAATGAAATACCTGCACGAACGTCGCAAGGCGCTGGGTGGTTATCTGCCTCAACGCCGCATGCATGCCGATGAAACCTTGCCGGTGCCCGAATTGTCAGCCTTCCAGGGCGTGCTGGATGCGACTGCCGAAGGCCGTGAAATATCTACGACGCAAGCCTATGTGCGTATCATCACGACTCTGTTGCGCGACCCGAATCTGGGTCAACGCGTCGTGCCGATCCTGGTGGACGAAGCCCGTACCTTCGGTATGGAAGGCTTGTTCCGCCAAATCGGCATCTTCAATCAACAAGGCCAATTGTATGAGCCGGTTGATAAAGACCAGGTGATGTACTACCGCGAAGACAAGGCCGGCCAGATTTTGCAGGAAGGCATCAATGAAGCGGGCGCAATGAGTTCATGGATTGCAGCAGCAACCTCATACTCGACCAACAACCGGATCATGGTCCCGTTCTATACCTTCTATTCGATGTTCGGCCTGCAACGTATCGGCGACCTGGCCTGGGCTGCCGGTGACATGCGCGCCCGTGGCTTCTTGTTGGGTGGTACCGCCGGGCGCACTACCTTGAACGGCGAAGGTTTGCAACATGAAGACGGCCACAGCCACGTGCTGGCCTCGACCATCCCGAATTGCATTCCTTACGACCCGACTTTCGCGCACGAAGTCGGCGTCATCATGCACGACGGCTTGAAGCGCATGATCGAAAAGCAGGAAGACGTGTTCTATTACATCACCCTGATGAACGAGAACTACAGTCATCCAGGTTTGAAGCCAGGCCAGGAACAAGATATCTTGAAGGGCCTGTATTTATTGCAGGAAGGCGCGAAGGGCGGCAAGCATCGCGTGCAATTGATGGGCTCCGGCACCATTTTGCGTGAAGTCATTGCGGCTGCGGAATTGCTGCAAAACGATTGGGGCATCAATGCCGATGTCTGGTCCGCGCCTTCATTCACCTTGCTGGCGCGTGACGGCCAGGACGTCGAGCGCTGGAATATGCTCAACCCGACGGCCGACAAACCGCGTGTTGCGCACATCACCCAATCCTTGCAAGGCAGCAGCGGACCGATCGTGGTCTCGACCGATTACATGCGCACGTTCGCCGAGCAAGTCCGGGCTTTCGTTCCGAAGGGCCGCAGCTACAAGGTACTAGGCACCGACGGTTTTGGCCGTTCCGACAGCCGCGCCAAATTGCGTGAATTCTTTGAAGTCAATCGCCACTATGTGACTGTAGCGGCGCTCAAGTCCTTGTCTGACGAAGGGGCGATTTCAGCGTCGGTAGTGGCGCAGGCGATCGCCAAATACGGCATTGATCCGAACAAGCCGAATCCGGTCACGCTGTAAGCGGAACTAACACGCAGTACTAACACCGCAGTACTAACACACTAACTAATTCCCTTGCCTTCACCTCCGAACAGGAGGCGAAGCGCGGGCTGGAACGGCGAAAGTTTCACCAGTAATAATTGAGCGCCGTCAATCAGCCTGTCGTGAAGCGCAGGGAGCCAATGGAGCATAGCTATGAGTATTGTGGAAGTCAAAGTCCCGGACATCGGCGACTTCAAGGAAGTGGAAGTCATCGAGTTGCTGGTCAAGGTCGGCGACACGGTCAAGGTTGACCAATCGTTGATCACCGTTGAATCCGACAAGGCCAGCATGGAGATTCCATCCAGCCATGCCGGTGTCGTCAAGGAATTGAAAATCAAGATCGGCGACAAGGTTGCCGAAGGTTCGCTGTTGTTGGTATTGGATAGCGATGCGGCGGCTGCACCCGCTCCTGCTGCGGCCGCTCCTGCCGCCGCCAGCGCGCCCGCACCGGCGCCGGTTGCTGCCGCAGCTGCGCCCGCGCCAGTGGAAAGCAAGCCGACGCCATCACCGGCGGTTGCTGCCGTGGCGTTGCCGCCCGGCCCAAGCGGCGTGCCGCATGCGTCCCCGTCGGTTCGCAAATTCGCCCGCGAACTCGGCGTCGACCTGACACGCGTCAATGGTTCCGGTCCCAAGGGACGTATTACGCAAGAAGATGTGCAGAACTATGTGAAGGGCGTGATTTCAGGCGCGGCTTCCGGTGGCACCGGCGCCAAGGGCGGCAGCGGAGTCGGGCTCGACTTGTTGCCGTGGCCATCGCTCGATTTCTCGAAATTCGGCGCGACCGAATTGTTGCCTTTGTCGCGCATCAAGAAAATCAGTGGCCCGAATTTGCACCGCAATTGGGTCATGATCCCGCATGTCACGCAATTCGATGAAGCCGATGTCACCGATCTGGAAGAGTTTCGCAAGACCTCGAATGCAGCGATGGCAAAGTCCGGCGTCAAGCTGACCATGCTGGCGTTTGTGATCAAGGCCAGCGTTGCCGCCCTGAAGAAATTCCCGGCCTTCAATGCCTCACTGGATGCCAAGGGCGAGAACCTGATCCTGAAGCAGTATTACCACATCGGCTTTGCTGCCGACACGCCGAATGGCCTGGTGGTGCCGGTGATCAAGGATGCCGACAAGAAGGGGATTGCGCAGATAGCGCAAGAGATGGGCGATTTGTCGGCCCAGGCGCGCGAGGGCAAGTTGAAGCCCGCGGACATGCAGGGCGCCAGCTTCACGATTTCCTCTCTGGGCGGCATCGGTGGTACGGCTTTCACGCCGATCATCAATGCGCCTGAAGTGGCGATCCTCGGTCTTTCCAAGTCGGATACCAAACCGGTGTGGGATGGCGCGCAATTCCAACCGCGCTTGATGATGCCCTTGTCCTTGTCTTACGACCATCGTGTGATCGACGGCGCGATGGGTGCACGCTTTACCGTGTACCTGGCGGAGTTGCTGTCGGATATGCGCAAGACCTTGTTGTGATCGAATGGAGTATCAAGGCGAGCCGTTTGGGCGGCTCGTTTAATTTTCGTCACGGAGAGGCAACATGACCACCTGCGTTGTAGTAAAAAAGGGCAATCAAGTTGCCATCGCGGCGGACTCGCTGGTGACCTTTGGCGATACTCGGCTATCCAACAGTTACGAGGCGAACACAAAGATTTTCCAGGTAGGCGATTCCTACATCACGCTGGCCGGAACCGCCGCACATTTTCCGGTGATGCGCAAGTTGCTGACGGAGATGGGCGAGGATTGCAAGCTTGCCACGCGCGATGAGGTATTTGAAACCTATACCAAGGTGCATGCGATATTGAAGGAAAAATATTTCCTGAACACCAAGGAAGATGAAGACGACCCGTATGAATCGTCGCAAATCACTTCCCTGGTGGCAAATCCACGCGGCATTTTCGGCGTGTATTCGTATCGCGAGGTATTCAGCTTCGACCGCTTTTGGGGCATCGGCAGCGGCCGGAATTTTGCGCTTGGTGCAATGTATGTCGCCTATGAGCAAGACCTGGATGCGCGCAGCATCGCCGAAATCGGCGTACGGGCGGGTGCGGAATTCGACAAGAGTTCCGCCGCACCGTTCCAGATTTATAGTTTTGACACGGCTTGAAGAATTGAATCACTACCGTAGCGATTATCTGTAGTGGTAGACGACGTATTAGGAACAACTATCCGCCAACACTTGTATCCGACCTTCCATCGATCGAAGGCGGAGAACTGAACATAAGACTCGGAGCAAAAGACATGAGCATGATTGAAGTGAAAGTGCCGGACATCGGCGATTTCAAGGAAGTGGAAGTCATCGAATTGCTGGTCAAGGTCGGCGATACGATCAAGGTTGATCAAAGCTTGATTACCGTCGAATCGGACAAGGCCAGCATGGAAATTCCGGCCAGTCACGCAGGCGTGGTCAAGGAACTGAAAATCAAGATCGGCGATAAGGTTGCGGAAGGATCGTTGCTGCTGGTGCTGGAAGCGTCCGAGACTGCTGCTCCCGCGGCCGCGACTCCGGCCGCCGCTGCACCGGCGCCAGCCGCCGCCGTAGCCGTAGCCGCACCGAGCGCTGCCAGCTTTTCCGGTAGTGTCGATATCGAATGCGAGACTCTGGTATTGGGCGCCGGCCCCGGCGGTTATACGGCTGCTTTCCGTGCTGCCGATCTGGGGCAGAAGGTTGTGCTGGTCGAGCGTTTCGCCTCTCTGGGCGGCGTGTGCCTGAATGTCGGCTGTATTCCCTCCAAGGCATTGTTGCATGCCGCCAAGGTGATCACCGAAGCCGAAGAAATGGCGCATTTCGGCGTCAAGATGTCGGCGCCGGAAGTCGATATCGATAAGCTGCGCGGTTGGAAAGAAAGCATCATCAAGAAGTTGACCGGCGGCTTGACCGGCTTGGCCAAGGCGCGCAAAGTGCAAGTTGTGACAGGCAAGGGCGTGTTCTCCTCGGCTAATACGCTGACGGTTGAGACTGCGGACGGCAGCAAGGTCATCGGATTCAAGAATGCGATCATCGCTGCCGGTTCTTCGGTCGCGAAAATCCCAGGTTTTCCCTATGACGATCCACGCCTGATCGATTCAACCGGCGCGCTGGAGTTGCGCGAGATTCCGAAGCGCATGCTGGTCATCGGCGGCGGCATCATCGGACTGGAAATGGCATGCGTGTACGATGCATTGGGCACCAAGGTAACGGTGGTGGAATTCCTCGACGGCTTGATTCCGGCGGCCGATCGCGACATCGTCAAGCCTTTGCAAAAACGTATCGAGAAACGCTACGAAGCGGTCTACCTGAAGACCAAGGTCAGCAAACTGGAAGCCAAACCGGAAGGCTTGCTGGCAACGTTCGAAGGCGACAATGCGCCGAAGGAAGCACAACTCTACGATATGGTCTTGATGGCAGTCGGCCGTCGCCCGAACGGCAAGGAAATCGCTGCCGACAAAGCCGGCGTGACGGTCAACGACCGCGGCTTCATCCCCGTCGACAAACAACAGCGCACCAACGTGCCGCATATCTTTGCGATTGGCGATATCTGCGGCGACCCAATGCTGGCCCACAAGGCAACCAATGAGGCGAAAGTCGCGGCGGAAGTGATTTCCGGCCATAAGGTCGCGTTTGACGCAATGACGATTCCATCGGTTGCTTATACCGATCCGGAAATCGCCTGGATGGGCTTGACCGAAACCGAAGCCAAGGCCAAGGGCATCGCCTACGAAAAAGCCAATTTCCCGTGGGCGGCTTCCGGCCGTGCACTGGCGATGGGGCGCGACGACGGCATCACCAAATTGCTGTGGGATCCGACCACCAAGCGCATCATCGGCGCCGGCATCGTCGGCGTCAATGCCGGCGAGCTATTGGCGGAAACGGTGCTGGCAATGGAAATGGGCGCCGATCTGGAAGACTTGGCGCTGACCGTCCATGCGCATCCGACCTTGTCGGAAACGCCGATGTTTGCCGCCGAGATGGGCTTGGGCATCATCACCGACCTCTACATTCCTCCAAAGAAGTCGTAACTCACTTCGCCGGCGCATATTGCTTGCGCCTGGTGTCTACCGGTGACGGTAAACATCGGGCGCAAATCGTTCCATGTGCGCCTCCGGTGCATGCAATGCGGTCCAGCCGTATTGCTGATACAAGCCGCGTGCCGACGTGGATACCAGGGTGAAGCGCCGCAAGCTTTGCAATTCCGGGTGGGCCAGCACCGCATCCACCAGCAGGCGTGAAAGGCCGCGCCCACGATGAGTAGCCTTCACGAACACATCGCATAGGTAAGCGAAGGTCGCAAAATCGCTGACTACGCGCGCAAAACCGATTTGCACACCGTCTTCATAGGCCCCAAAGCACAGTGAGTTGTCGATCGCTTTTTGCACCAGCGGCAGACTGATTCCGCCTGCCCATGCCGATTCTTCGCTCAGGAATCGATGGATGAGCGGCACATCGAGACGTGCCTTATCTTCTGAAATTTCGATCATGCGAGTTTATCCAATATCTGCGCCAGCGTAACCAGCATCTGGTCAATCTCCTTGGTGGTGACGTTCAAGGCCGGCATGAAGCGCAGCAAATCCGGGCGCGGTGCATTGAGTAGCAAGCCGACCGGCCCCGTGTCCCGCGCCGCTTCGACTATCGCCGGGCCGATATCCTTACCTAGTTTCAGCGCGCGCAGCAAGCCTTCACCGCGTTCGCCATCCAAGCCGTAGCGGTCGGATAGCTTGAGCAATTCCTTGCTCAGATAGACGCCTTTATCATTGACCGATTTCAGGAATCCCGGCTTCAATAATTCCTTGGTGATCGCAACGCCGACTGCCGCCATCAAGGGATTACCGGTATAGGTGCCGCCCTGGTCACCCGGCTCGAAACACGCCGCCTTCTCTGTGCACATCAGCGCTGCCAACGGTACGCCGCCGCCGATGCCCTTGCCCAACGTCATGATGTCGGGCGTGATGCCGGACAACTGATACGCGAACAATTCGCCGCAACGTCCCATCCCGGTCTGTACTTCGTCGACGATCAACAAGAGCCGATGCTTCTCGGTCAGCGTGCGCAAGCCTTGCATGAATTCACGGCTGGCGGGGATGACACCACTTTCCCCCTGGATCGGCTCCAGCATCACCGCTACGGTGGTGTCGGTGATCAATTTCTCGACGCTGGCCAGGTCATTCAATTCGGCCTTTGGAAAGCCGGCCACCTGCGGTGCGAAAATCGTGTCCCAACCCGGCTTGCCGCTGGCCGACATGGTCGCCAGCGTCCGCCCGTGGAAACCGTGATTGAAGGTAATGATTTCATAGCGATGTTGCCCGGCGCTGTTCTTGTGCGTCTTGCCGTATTTGCGCGCAAGCTTGATGGCGCCTTCATTGGCTTCGGCGCCGCTGCTGGTGAAGAAGGTGCGATCAAAACAGGAGTTCTTGGCGAGCAATGCCGCCAATTCGATCGACGGACCGTTATAGAACGCCGGCGAGGGATTGATCAATTTCCTGGACTGTATCGCCAGCGCATCCTGGATGCATTGCGGCGAATGTCCCAGGCAATTCACCGCCCAGCCCTGCATGAAATCGAGGTAGCGCTTGCCCGCATGGTCGGTCAGCCACATGCCATCACCTTCCGAGAATACGATGGGCGGGCGTTTGGTGACAGACAATAATGCGTCAACTTCGTACTGGCTGAATTCCATTTGGAGGACTCCTGAAAAAAGACAAAGTGGCTGGATTGAAGAAGGCAAATTACGAAATAAGTGCAAAATAAATGAGAAATAAGAGCGAAATAAGAGCGAAAAAAAAGCCACAGGGTTGGCCTGTGGCTTAGTGTTTAGCAAACGCTTACACGCACGGCTTCCCAGGCAAAGGCAAGAGGTTGCGGCGTCGCAAGAGTTTGTTGGTGATGTTCATGAAACCAATATTAAGACTTTTTCCGCAGTGCGTCAAAATAAACTAGCTATATCTTACCTATTATTGGAGGTATAGTTTGCTCTGTAACAACAAGGAAAAGGCATTGCCGCAACATGATGGAAACACTGCCCGTAAATTTCACCATGGCGGAGTTTCGCCTGGTGACACCGCTCGATGCGTCGAACATCTGGAGTTTTGTGCTGGACCGGAATTCCGAGAGGATTAGCGTAAAACGGCGCGGACCCGCGTTGGAAAATCTGGAAAAAATCTTTGTCGCCACCTTTCGCCTGGCGAACACGGTCGGCTTTCGCGCGATGACGCTGCGCGATCTGTGCCAGGAAACCGGGTTATCGATGGGCGGCTTGTATGGCTACATCCAGACCAAGGACCAATTGGCTGCGATGATAGAAGATGCGGTGCGGCAGATGAGCGAGCAGATGCAATTCTGGTTTTTGCATGTGAAGTCGCCGGCTGATCAAGCCGAGTGCCTGCTGCGTGCCTTTATCTATTCGTCGGAAATTCTCCAGCCCTGGCTGTACTTCGTATTCCTGGAGTCGCGCACGCTGGCACCGGAACAGCGCAAAGTCGCCAAGGAAGCTGAATTACGCTTTCACTCGTACATTGCCAAGCTGCTTGAGGCAACCGGCAAATTTTCAGCCGACGCCGCATTTTTGTCGGCTGCTCACTGCATGGCTGTGATTCAGGATTGGTATGTGAAGCGCTGGAAATATCACGCCGCAAAAATCGGAGTAGACCAATTCGCCGACAGCGCGGTGCGGCTGATTCGCTCACACATTGACCCGGCGCACCGCTGATATTGCTTTAGTCGCGGTCTGGCGCTCCCAGCGGAAAGTAGTGCCGGAATTGGCGCGCTTCTTCCACTGCCCGCGCGAAGGACGGACGCGCGAGCAACCTTGCGCGGTACGCGCGTAGCGCTGGAAAAGCCTCGGAAATCTGCAGTGTCCAGTCCGCGTAGAACAGCGAGGGTGCCGCTGCGCAGTCTGCGAGCGTAAAGTCCGAACCTGCTGCCCAAGTCCTGTCGGCCAGATGCGCTTCGAGCCACGCGTAGGCACGCTCGAGTTTTTTCACAGCCATTGCCATCCCTTCTTGGCGCTTCACTGGATCACCCGTCAGTGCACCGTCCACCGCATGTTGGGCCGCGTTCATTACATGTAAATCAAAGAAGCGGTCGAGGAAGCGCACTTCAAGAGCGGCCATCGGATCGGCGGGCAAGAGGCGCACCGGCCCGGGATAATGGAGGTGCAGGTACTCGATGATGATGCTGGTTTCTGCGACGTTGCGCTCGCCGTCCACCAACAGCGGAAACTTGTGCAGCGGCCAGCGCAGCAACCATTCGGCTGAATGCTGCGGCGTGTCCGGCCCAATGCTGCGGAATTCGCAAGGGATGTTGTTCTCGTACAGCGCGATGAGCACCTTCTGTGTGTACGAGGAAAATGGATGACCATAAAGCGCGAGTGTCATGTTAGAAGCTTTCAAGAATACAAATATTGATTGGTGTGGTTACCTTCACAGGTTTTCTTTAATGTAGGCTTCGAGCTTGGCCAGATGCTGTTTGCCGCCTTCCAGGGCGCCGTACTTGTTGATTACCTCGTCGCGGGATTCGCGGCTTGGGTATAGTTGACGCAAAGTGATGAGGGTGCCGCTACCTATTTCTTGCAAAGTGACGGTGGCTTCGAACCAGATTCGTTCGCCGTCGCCATGGTCGAAAACAAGCCTGGACGGAGCGGTTATTTCCTTGAACACCGACTGGTTAGGGTAGCGGACGCCATCAGGTCCGACCATTTCAAATATCCAAGCGCCGCCGACCCGGAAATCCATGGTTACACCTTCATTCCTGAAGCCGTCGGGCCCCCACCAACGGTTGACGTGTTCGGGGTCGGTCATGGCCTTCCAAACCAGTTCGCGGGCGAAGGGCATCTTCCGCTCCAGCATCAGTTGGCGTTCCTTTTCATCCGTTGCCATCGTTTCTTCTTTTCATTTTTCGGATTTAGGGATATTGGCAAGCAGTTCTTCAAGCTTGTCCAGGCTCATGCCCCAACCTTCGTTCATGCCCATCTTCACCATTGCGTTCCGAATGGCGGGAGTCTTCAGACGGACGCGAATGGTCAACAGCGTCTTGTTATCGCGCGCTTCAAAGGTGATGGTTGAGATCATTTCCCCGGCTGGATTATGGTCATCCGGCGCCCGGTTCGGATTCACCATATCGTGCCAAGCGGCGGGATGTTCCGAACAATCCATCGTCATCACGATGCGTTCCGGCTCCACCACTTCGCGAAAATAACCTTTGATCGGATAATCATCCCCGTCCGGACTGCGCATGACGATGCGGTGCGCGCCGCCCGGCCTGACATCCATTTCACATATCGGCGCGCTAAACATTCTAGGCCCCCACCAGCGCGCCATGTGCACGGGATCGGTCCATGCCTTGAAGACCAGTTCACGCGGCGCATCCAGCAATCGGGAAATGACGAAATCGCAGTCGTTGCTATGCAACGTGTTCGATTCGCCGCCTGGGTTTTCCAAAGTCATGATTGTTCTCCTTTATTTTTCGCTTGCAATTCGCGTAGATAATCTTCCAGCCGATCCAGGCTTTGTTCCCAGTACTGACGGTATTGTTCAACAAAACTGGAAACTTCCTGCAATGGTTTGGCGTCAAGCTGGCAAGGGCGCCATTGGGCTTGCCGGCCTTGTGTGATCAAGCCGGCCTTGCGCAGCACCTTGAGATGTTTGGTAATGGCCGGGGCGCTGATGTCGAACGGCTCCGCCAACTCCTTTACCGAGGCTTCTCCTGAAGCCAGGCGGGCGAGGATGGCGCGCCGGGTCGGGTCGGCCAGCGCCGCAAAAGTCATGCTCAAATGGTCCGAATGCATATTTAACCAAAATATTAATTAACTTAATGGTAAATTAATGCTTGAAGCTCGATTTGTCAAGATTTTTTGAATACTAAAACGAAAAGCGGCGCTTGCATAAACAAGCGCCGCTCTTCAAATTACTTACATGGATAAGCTGCTACAGCGGATGCTTAGTGCGCTCCGGGCATCGGCTTGCCGTTGATCGTCATCTGCCCTTGCTTCCAGTCGAGACTCGCGGAAAGGATTTGGTCCTTGCGGACGATATAGCCTTGTTGCTCGAACGCCGCAATTTGCTGTTTAAAACCTTGCTGCATCTTTGCCTGCATGTTCGGGTCGGTTACGCTGCCCATCATCAACTTGGTCATCATCGGCTCAGGCACGCTAACCGATGCCGACGCCAGCAGCTTGGGCATCAACAGCGCAAAGCTCTGCAGATCGTCTATGCCGGCATCGCCTATTGTTGCCGTGGCCGACAACTTGGCTTCGCCTTCCGGTGTGGTCACGCTGATACGATCAATCGAAAATTCGGGCTTGTTCTGCAGTAATAGCGGGCCGAATTCTTTCCATGGTCCGGCCAGGTTTTGTACGGGATTGGCGCCGGCTTGATCTTTAGGCGGGTGATAGATGGCATCAACTAATTTGATCAGCGTCGGCTCATGCAAGTGGCGAATGCCGTAGTCATAGTGAATGTCGCTGAATTCCATTTTACTCGTGATCAATTTTTGCGCATCGACCTTGGCGACCATATCGACCAGATCCGCCTTGGATGAGACATCGCTTTCGATCGTCAGTTTTTGCAGATCGAAGGATTTGGTCGGCGCGGCACTGCTCATCTTCAACTGATCAAGAGAGGCAGTGGTTTTTCCTAAATACAGAAAACTGTTTGGCGCGGCTTGCTGCATGGTTCCGCTGACCGAAATCGTGCCCATGACTAAATTGCTGCCGTCTTGCATGTGGGCATTGAGGCCAGGCGCATCCAGTTTCATGGTCACGTCTTTGTAGTCGCCGCTGAACCCGACATCCAGTTTGACGCCTTTCCATTCGATCTTGTCTTGAGTCTGATCGATCGTGGTGGTGACGGCCGGGCTGCTCAGCAACACCGAGCCGCCGCCCAGGTAATTCAATTTTGTGCGAATCTGCAACGGCACTTGTTGCCCAAATATTTTCTCGGCCGCCGCTTTTGTCGTGCCGTCCAGCACCAGCTCAGTATCGATGGTCGCGGAGCCAAATCGCAGGCCCGGGAAGGGGCCATGGCTGATGTGATTAATGAAATGCAATTGCAGCGGCTGCGGATCGGGTGCCCCGGCCGCAGGCGGCAGCTTGGGGAAAAGTCCGGGAGAGAATTCGATTACCGTGTCTTCGGTAGAGGAAAACAGGCCGCGCTTGAAGTCATGCTTGATTACCTTGAGATTTGGATATTGGTCAGTTTGCGCGCTCCAGGCATTCATCGTCGCTTCGACGCGCATTCCGGTATACCAGGCGGCGGCGGGATAGGCGACGATCAGGCATCCGAAAATGGTGGCAAGGACTAATGGGCGGGGGGAATTATTCAAGGACTTTTCCTGATGAATTGAACTGCGGGAGTGAGACGATGGGCTGGGAGTCTAGCAGACAATTGACTAAATGGCATTAAAATTTAAGCAAGGCTCTCAATCGACTGCTTTGGCGTCCCAGCGGAGCACCAAGCACGGTCAGTTTTTGCCTTCTGAAATTATTCTCTGTTGAGCTATGAATATGTAATAAAATTACATAGATACGACAACTCAGAATGAAATAATGTCGTTGAAGTGACTAATTTTATGAAAAATTACTACATTAATAGTAAGGCGTGACGTGAGCCATGAAAAAATACACTCTTTTATTCCTGTTAAGCTTGTTTTCAACAATTGTGTTTGGGCAAGTATCGACAACAGTTGTCCATCCCGAATGGAGCAAGAACGTGGCGATTTACGAAGCCAATATTCGTCAGTATTCGGAAGAGGGGAGCTTCAAGAAATTTGAAGAACACCTCCCCGAGTTGAAGAAAATGGGCGTCGGCCTTATCTGGATCATGCCGATCAATCCGATCGGTGAAAAAAATCGCAAGGGTAGCCTGGGTAGTTATTACGCTGTGCGCGACTATAAAGCGGTGAATCCCGAATTCGGTACACCGGAAGATTTCAAGCATCTGGTTGACCAGATTCATGCACAGGGCATGAAAGTGATCATTGATTGGGTCGCCAACCACACCGCCTGGGACAATCCGTGGGCCACGTCGCACCCTGAATACTATGTCAAGGATGATCAAGGCGCTTTCGTGCCGCCGGTTCCCGATTGGCACGATGTCATCAAGCTCGATTACAAGAATCCGCAAACGCGTGCGGCGATGATCGATGCGATGAAATACTGGATCACGGACTACGACGTCGATGGTTTTCGCTGTGACGTCGCGGCGATGGTTCCAACCGATTTCTGGAACCAGGCGCGCGCCGAGCTGGACAAGATCAAACCGGTCTTCATGTTGGCCGAGGCTTTCGAGCCTGAGCTGCAGGAAAAAGCCTTCGACATGACTTATGGCTGGCAATTCAAGGACTTGTTCAACGACATCGCGCAAGGCAAGAAATCGGTGGTCGATCTGGATGCCTACCTGAATGGCGAAGAGAAACTGTACAACCCGAATTCATACCGGATGCTGCATACATCGAATCATGATTTAAATTCGTGGGAAGGTACGGAATTCGAGCGCCTGGGCGATGCAACCGAGACTTTCCTGGTGCTCTCCAATCTGATCAAGGGCATGCCGCTGGTTTATTCTGGCCAGGAGGCCGGCAATACCAAGAGCCTGAAGTTCTTCGACCGCGATCCGATCGAATGGAAAGAACATAAATTCAGAGGGCTTTACACCAAGCTGTTTGCGTTGAAGAAAGCCAACAAGGCTTTGTGGAATGGCAATTACGGTGCGGAATTGCAACGTATCAAGACACGGAACGACGCGGCGATATTCGCGTTCTCGCGCGCCAAGGAAGGTAACGAAGTGATTGGCATTTTCAATTTATCAAACAAGAAGCAGGTATTCACGTCCACCGACAAGGGGCTGGCGGGGAAATATGTCGACCCGTTTTCGGGGTCAGCTGTTGCGCTGGATGTCAAGAAGCCAATTGAACTGAAGCCTTGGGAATACCGCGTGTTTGTGAAGTAAACAACTGCGTGGAGGCCAAAGCGGGCGGCGAGGGATAGGCCCGGCGGACTATCCCTCGCATCCAAGTACCCTTATCTCCCTGCATTTTCCGCAAGCCAAGATCGCGTCGTTGCCGGAATCATCAAATTAACAGTGGCCAATGTTTCGGCCACTGTTGCACAGCCAGCCATTCAATTCACACCTAAGTCCTGAAAAACACTGGATTCCTCACTTTGTTTTTACCTTGGACTAGTCTTTTTTCTCTTAAAATGGTATTCGTAAAAGAACGCTCACGAACTGGGCGAGGCTTGATTGCCGAATATCGACGGCTATCAATGCGCCAACTAAACGAGAAAGCGAAGTCTATGCAATCCAAGGTCGCTCACCCATTTACGACAGCAGTGCCGTTGGCATGCTTGATGGCACTAGCGGGATGCGGCGGAGGCGGATCTTCATCGTCGTCGTCCACGCCAACTCCCACGCCAACACCCGCGAGCAACGCGGTCGTCACCGGCGTGGCGGCGATAGGTGCGCCGTTTGGTAATGCCAGCATCACGGTGGTCGATGGTAGTGGCGCACCGGTTACCTTGTTGGGACCAACCGGAAGTACCATTCCGTATGCGGTGAGCAACGTGGCGGATGGCTCTTTTACGCTGACTCTCAACACCACCTCGCCCAAAATGCCCTTGTTCATCGAAGCAGTGGGGAGTGATGCCACCGGTCGTCCCGTCGTATTGCATTCGTTGGTGCAGGCCAATACCGCACCCCTGGTGGCTAATATCACGCCGCTGACCAATGCGGTGGTGGCAGAAATTCTGGGTGCCAATCCGCAAGGTATTTTCCAGAATGCTTCCAGCGATGCCAGCACCATTGCCTTGCTGGGAAACGCAACGTTGATTAGCGCCGCCACTACGCAAATTGAAAAGGTCGTCGCCAAAAACCTGACTGATGCGAAAGTGACCTCCGCCACTTCGCTCAACCTGTTTCAAGACTCTACCTTCAGAACCAATAAGACCCTGTTGGACGCAGCGTTGGAGGGATTGCGTATACAGATCGTCAAGGATATCAACGGCAACGACCAACTGCAGCTAAGCAATAAATTTGTTCCGCTCGCCCAACCGGAAGTTGAAATTAGCCTGGCGACTGCCCAAGCTCAGCTCAAGCTGGGCAGCACCGGAAACCTTGCCAGTGCGATTGTTTCAACCACCACCAGCACCACCAGCGCGACCACGACCTTGACGAATATTGGGGTACTGGATAACTTGACGATTGCAATCAACGCATTAATTGCCCAACGCGTCACCACGACCTCCGGATTTGCAGCCCTGGCATCGGCAGTGCCGGCGCCGCCGTCACCTGCAGCCGGCACCGGCGTTGCGGTAACGTATGCCTATAACGGACGCAATCTTTCGCAACTGGAACAGCAATTTATCGGCTATGCAGCCAACAATTACCAACTTAATTCCGTGGAAATAACCGGTTGCATTGATGACCCATTGCCGACCAAGGGATGTGTCAATCTTGCGATAGCGTCGGTCGTGACCGATGCCAATGGCAATGTCGTGGATTTATATCGCGATGGCGTGACCTACAGCAAGACTACGACGCCGAATTGGACTATTTCAGGCAATGGACGCTATGCCGATGTTGCGGTGTATCCGGTGGCTTACCTCAACACCGGTCTCGACGGCAGCCTGAGTGCCACCACCGGCGCCAATCCCGGCATCGGTTTGCAGGCCGATATTCTTGCGCAGAATAGCAGCGGCGCGGAAATAGTCGGCAATAGCTCCGTGCAACTAGCGAGCGATCAAAGCATTTCGTTTGCCTATTGCGGACTGCCCATGCTCTGTCTATGGACGACACCGCCGCAGCCGCTGCCGCCTGTTGCAACCGGAAATTTGTCGGACACTCTGCTACAACAGCCCGCGACGGGATGGATTGGCAATGTAGACGCGGTGGTCGGCGCCAAATACGTTGTCACTTACGCGTCCTGGATTACGGTCACCAACCAGACTGCCAACGCTTACCTGCCAGCCGGTCTGCCTGCCAATCTTGGGGCCAGCTTGTTTCCGGCAGTTGACGGCGTATCGACCAACGCGCCACTAACCGGCACCGAGATTGCCGCCGGTTTTTCCCTTTCGTGGGCGACGTGGGCGGCGGCCAATCCCGATATGAAAGTGTTCATGGTGCGAACCGTCATTCTCGGCGCCGACGCCTCACCTTTGATAACGGATAATCCAGTTCCATTCGGCACCACCAGCGCTACCGTCTTGCCTTCAGGCTTCATACCCACCGGCTACGAGGTGTGGATAGGTGCCGTCAACAGTCTTGGGCAGCGGTATTTTACCCAGTTGGCTGGTTCTTCCTGAAGTTGCGATACGAACGCGAAACCAGCCAACATGCCAGTCCGATCAGCGTAAACATTAGCTGACCTGTTGCCAGCCATAAGACCGATTGCGACAGAATCGGTGCGATCACGGCCGACACGGCTGCCGCCAGCATCGTCAATGTGAACGATTGGCAGGATGCGACGATGCCGCGAATATGCGGGAAAAGATCGAGCACCAATAGCGTCGCGCCCGGCGCCACGATCGACATGCCGAAGGTATAGAAAAACAGTGGCGCAACCGACCAGGGCAATGCCGGCGGAAAATAGAGATGGTAGCCAACATTGAACAGGGAAGCGCCGATCAAGAAAGCGAACCCGATTAACACCTGTCTGGGAATTGGCATTTTCCCGGCCAAGCGATTGGCGAAAAGTGCGCCTAAAAAGATGCCGGCGACGGATGGAATGAATTGCCATCCGAACTGGCTGGGGCCCAACCCCAGGTGTTTGGTCAGGAAAACCGGCGCCGCAGCGATATACAAGAACAATCCGGCGAAATTGAATGCCACTGCACCAGCCTTCAGATGGAACAAGGGCGAGCGGAATACCTGGTGATAGCTATGGGCCAGATGGCGCGGATTGAATGGGTGACGCCGTTCCACGGGCAGTGTTTCGGGCAACTTGCGATAGCAGAGCCATAGCAATAAAACGGTAAATACAAACAGGAACAGGAAGATCGAGCGCCAGTCGCGCAATTGAACGATCCAGCCGCCGAGTATCGGCGCGATTGCGGGCGCGATCGAAAAAATCATGGTCACCAGCGATAACAATCTGGTGGCGGCCGGACCTTCATAGGCGTCGCGTATGATGGCCCGGCCGATGACCGCGCCGCCGCCAGCCGATATGCCTTGCAGGATGCGAAATGCCCACAGGTATTCAACACTATGCGAGGCTGCACATCCGAGTGAGGCGACGGCAAAAACAGCTAGCGATGCCAGGATCACGTTGCGTCGTCCGAAGGTATCGGATAACGCGCCATGCCACAGGATCATCACGCCGAACGCAAACATGTACGCGGTCAGGGTTTGCTGCACCTCGATGAAACTGGCGTGGAGCGTACTTTGGATATTCGGAAAGGCCGGCAGATAGGTATCGACCGAGAACGGGCCGAGCATAGCTAGCCCGGCCAACAGCAGGGCTAGCGAATTACGATCAGCCTGTTTGATTTCATGCGTTGTGGACGTAGAACTCACCTGCTCAAATTCCTCCCATGCACAGGTATTTCAGCTCCAGGTATTCGTCCATGCCGTACACTGAACCTTCACGGCCGAGACCGGATTGCTTGACGCCGCCGAATGGCGCTACCTCATTCGAGATCAGGCCGGTGTTGATGCCGACCATTCCGTATTCCAGTTTTTCGGCGACGCGCCAGACCCGGCCGATATCGCGCGAATAAAAATAGCTGGCCAGGCCGAAGTCGGTATCGTTGGCAGCGGCGATGGCTTCTTCCTCGGTCTTGAAGGTAATCACGGCGGCGACCGGGCCGAAGGTTTCTTCCCGCATGATCTTCATGTCGCTGGTGACGTTCGACAGCACGGTAGGTTCATAAAACAATCCTCCGAGCGCGCTGAGTTTGCCGCCCGTGACGATGGTGGCGCCCTTGGCCTTGGCATCGGCCACATGTTCCTCCACTTTGGCAACCGCTTGCGCATCGATCATCGGGCCTTGGCTGACGCCGGCCTCGAAGCCGTTGCCGACCTTGATTTTTGCGGCGCGTGCAGCCAGTTTCTCGACGAACTCGGCGTACTTTGATTCGTGCACATAAAAACGATTAGTGCAGACGCAGGTTTGCCCGGCATTGCGGTATTTCGATTGCACCGCACCTTCGACGGCTGCGTCGACGTCGGCATCGTCAAACACGATGAATGGGGCATGGCCGCCGAGTTCCAGTGCCAGTTTCTTGACGGTAGGCGCGCATTGCTGCATCAGGATACGGCCGACCGGCGTCGACCCGGTAAAGGACAGGTGGCGCACCGTCGGGCTGGAGCATAATATCTTACCGACTTCAATCGAATTTTCGGCATCGGCAGTGACGATGTTGATCACGCCCGCAGGCAAGCCGGCGCGATGCGCGAGTTCCGCCATCGCCAGTGCCGACAATGGGGTTTGCTCCGCCGGTTTGATCACAATGGTGCAACCGGCAGCAATCGCTGGCGCTACCTTGCGGGTAATCATGGCGATCGGGAAATTCCACGGCGTGATCGATGCGCACACGCCGATCGGCTGCTTGAGCACGACCATGCGCTTGTCGCTCCAGGTCGACGACATGACATCGCCACTGACCCGCTTGGCTTCTTCGGCAAACCATTCAATGAAGCTGGCGCCGTAGATCACTTCGCCTTTGGCCTCGGCCAGCGGCTTGCCTTGCTCGGCAGTCATCAGCGCAGCCAGATCATCGGCATGGGCGATCATCAGATCGAACCACTTGCGCATGACGGCGGCGCGCTCTTTTCCGGTTTTCGCCGACCAGGCCGGGAAAGCTGCGGCGGCGGCATCAATCGCCGCTTCGGTATCGCGTGCTCCCATATTCGGGACACTGCCGATCAATGCGCCATTGGCGGGATTGATCACCTTGAAGCTGGCGGCGCTGCCGACCCAGGCGCCATTCAAGTAGGCTTGATTGCGCAGCAACCCGGTATCGGTCAAAGTTGGAAGTCCGTTATTTTCTTGCGTCATCATTTTCTCCTGTCTGTTATACAGTGCGCAATTGCGTCGATTTTGTCGATGCCTGCGCGTTAGAAAGCGGGTAGTGTATTTTTGGGGATTATCAAGAGTTATCAGTAGCCGGTTTTGGTTTCGCCTCTTCGCGCCGGTTGTAACCGGCTACCATGTCGAAGCGAAACAAACGGCATTCCAGCGCGCCGTTGAAGAAAGGCGTCTTGCGCGCCTCCTTCAAACGCAATAGCTTGGGTAGCCCAAGGTCGGCAGAAAACAGGAATACCGACCAACCGGGAAAGCGTTGTTTAAGCGTGGTGCCGAAGGCGCTAAAAAACGACTTTGCCAGCTCATCAGTTTCCAGTGTCGCGTCGCCGCGCACGCCGATCCGCTCGCCATACGGTGGATTGGTCAGCATGATGCCGGCAGTTTCGCTTGGCGCCTTGACTTCCTGTGCCTCGATCTGTTTTAGCGGCACGTCGAACAGGATGCCGGCCTTGTTCAGGTTATTGCGCGCCATGCTGACCATGTCGCCGGAAATATCGCTGCCGAAAATCGTCGGGGTGCTTGGTAGAGGATTCGGTTTGACCGCGCCCTTCAACGCCTGCCATTTGTTGGCGTCGAAATCGTGGAATTTCTCGAACGCAAACTCGCGGCGCGCACCGGGTGGAATGCCGGCCAGCATCTGCGCCGCTTCCGCCAAAATGGTGCCGGAGCCGCACATCGGATCGAACAACACCATCCCCGGTTTCCAGCCGGATACGCGCAACAAGCCGGCCGCAAGATTTTCGCGCAGCGGCGCATCGCCGGTTTCCAGGCGCCACCCGCGCTTGAACAGCGGCTCGCCCGAAGTGTCCAGATACAAGGTGAAGCTACGGGCGTCGAGGAAGCCGACGATGCGCATGTCCGGATTTTTTGTATCGACCGATGGGCGCTCGGAGAATTGCTCGCGGAAGCGATCGCAAATTGCGTCCTTGATTTTCAGCGTCGTGAATTCAAGACTGCGCAATGGCGATTTGATGGCCGTGACATCGATGCGGATCGTGCGGTGCACGCTGAACCAGTCTTCCCATGGCTGCGCCAGGGTGAGATCGTAAATATCGTTTTCGTTGGCATAGCTGGAATGGGCGATCCGCAACAACACGCGCGACGCGATGCGCGAATGCAAATTGATGCGGTAAGCGTCCAGCAAATCCCCCGAGCAATGCACGCCACCCGGTACCTGGTTATGAACTTTCAGTGTCGAACCTTGCTGGGAAATCTCGACGAGTTCTTCCGCCAGGGCGACTTCCAAACCGCGTGGGCATGGGCAAAAATAAGAATGTGACATGGAGGACCCTTTATCCGTTGTTGGCTGACCGGTCTGCGGTCGCCATTTGTTAAAAGCTCAATATAACGCTGAATCGAAAACCGAATGTAAAACTAAATGAAACCTTAAAGCTATTTGGCAAATGCACGCTCAACAAAATCAAGCCTGTCCTGGCCCCAGAAACCTTCGCCATCGACGACGTACCATGGCGCGCCGAATACGTTGGCGGCGATCGCGTTGTCGGTATGTTGATCGTATGCAGTCTGGATACTGGCTGTCTCGGCCGATTTCAGCAAGGCCTTGCCATCCAGCTCATGCATGGAGGCAATCGCTGCCAGCGTATCGTTATCAGCGATATTTTTCTCTTCCGCCCAGACCGCCGTCATGATGGCATCGGTCAATTCCAATGCGGCGGTGGTGCCATGCGCTAGTTGCGCTGCGATAATCAGCTTGGCGGCCAAGTCGCCCGATACCGGAAAAAACTGCGGTTGCGGATTGATCGGGCGCGCCAGGAATTCACCCCAGCGTTGCAGTTCCGACAAACGATAGGCCTGGCGCTGCGGTGCTCGTTTAGCGAGCGGCAAGCCGCCCGACACACTGAAAATCTTGCCCAGATCACAGGGCTTGAGTTCTATCTGCACATCATACTGTTTAGCCAGCGCAACAAAACGCGCATGCCCCAAATAGGCAAACGGCGATTGCGGGGCAAAATAGTATTCACATACTTTCGGCATGACAGACTTCCTTCATAGAGTGAAATGAAA
>Ga0302315_10000530_pt1 | contig 42986 bp, 30 predicted proteins | sample III_Palsa_N3_1_FD_200532 | JGI IMG/M metagenome (GOLD analysis project Ga0302315, IMG submission 200532) | Peat permafrost microbial communities from Stordalen Mire near Abisko, Sweden - III_Palsa_N3_1 | ecosystem: Environmental > Terrestrial > Soil > Palsa > Peat permafrost | place: Sweden...
GGAGATGATGCCGAGAGTCGAGAACGGCAGCAGGCCGCCATTGGAGATCTCGTCGAGGCAGTGCGAGTAGGTGTAGTTGCCCTGCACGGTAAGGCCGGCGACCTGTTTCATGATGACAGTCTGCAAGCTGCACGAAGCGATTGAGACGGCGCGGGCTCGGATTGAAGCTAAGCCTAGAGAAGGAGAAGCCAAGATTTTAGAGGAACCGTCATAGGCGGAATATCAGCTACACGCTATACCGGCCTGTGGCGACAAAAAAAACACCTGTGAGGACACCGCTCATTAACATCGATTCGGATGCGGGACGGTAAGCAGACCCGCATCTCATATATGGCAATGGGCAATCAAAAATAGGCTCTTCGCATCTGAACGTTCACGCCTGTCATGCGTAGCCTCCACTCGCAGAGGGGTTCGCTAACGCCATAATGACTCGCGATTTCTGTAGTGGATTTCCCCCCTGAGCGAAAGCGGACAAGCCCATCTCGTGGGAGCAAAAGCGCGGCTCCTAACCAGTCAGCCTCCTGTTCTTGTTCATCCGAATAGTCGCTGAGCAACAACAAGCCAGTCTCAGAAACCTCCACACGGGCCGGCGTGTGACGCAGCTCGATGTGGGCCAGCTCATGCATAAGATCGGCGTGTTGCCTCGTAACCGCATGTGCGGGATTGATAACGATGAAGAACGCGTCATCCAACTGCAACGTCATTGCTGACCAACTGTCGCTATCGACGACTGTTAGCTGCATCACCGTCTGCGCCGGGAGACCCAGGTCGCCAAGTTCAAGAATCTTGACATTCAGGTGCGCTGCATATGCCCACGGGTCAATACGGGCATTAGGAGCAAGACCAAGCGAAATGCGCGCCGCCGCCGCGCTCCGCTCCGCTTGAGCTTTGAACCCGCGCCGCACGGCCTACCGACCAACCAAGTCTTCAGCCGCCAGAATTGCCCTCTGCGCTGCAAGAATAAGCTCGCCCAAGGCCTTGGCTGTTTCAACCTTGACGGTTCTCTTCTTCTTGAAGTGGACGACAGCCCGCGGTCGCTCCGCAGTTTCATTGGTCTCCATTCCCAAGAATTCGCGGGGATCTCGGGAGAGCCATTTGCAAAGACTCGCGAAGGTCTGTAAATCGGGCATGTTGCCGTTCTCGACTCGTGAAAAAGTAGCCGCACTCACCCCAGCATCCAACGCTGCTGCACGGATGCCGCGGCTCCCGCGCTTTGCTGCAAGCAAACGACCGAAGTCATCAATCGTTAGACCCATCAGCCCCCCAAAATATTGCTGGCAGACGCTTGACTTCACACGCCGACCATGCTGTAAACTGTCTCACAGGTAAGACACTACGTTGCGCTTGCGATACGTCCTACCTGTAGGACACCATCTGATAATAGACCAATCGTACCGTCCGGTGACAAGTGAGGTAAACAGCTTGATACCTAGAGCAGAGAACTGACAGAAGCGAGAAAACACGCCGAATCGAAAGGGATAAATGGCTATGAACGCTTTAGCAGCACGTACTGATGCGCTGGATCTACTGCTTTTCGACGTGTGCGACAACCTGCAGCTCTCCCCTACACAGCACAATAAAGCTGAGGACCGCTACAAGTCGATCGCGAAGGTGATTGGTGCAGCCAGCAGCCCATTTTCCCATTGGGACTCGAACCTCTACTCGCAAGGCTCGATGCGCCTACGAACCACAGTAAAACCAAGCGACACGCCACATGACCTTGATCTGGTTTGCGAGTTCGATGTCTCACATGAAGACGTTAACCCTATGAGCTTGCTCGATCAGATGTTCACCCTGTTCAGCGATCACGGAGTCTACGGTGGGATGGTCACTAAGAAGAACCGCTGCATCCGCATCGAATACAAAGATGAGTTTTGGCTAGATATTCTTCCGGCCTGCCGTGACGATCACAACGGTGGAACCTGCATCCAGGTTCCCGACCGGGATCGGCAACATTGGAAGCCGAGTAACCCGATTGCCTATGCAGACGATTTTTTCAGAAATGCGTCACGACGAATTGTCGTCAAGTTCAGTGACTCTCGCCGAAATTTGATTGTTGCCGAAGCTACGGCTGAACCTCTTCCAGCCTTGCAGGCCATCGAAGAGAAGACGATGCTCCAACTGGTCGTTCAACTGCTGAAACGCTGGCGCGACGTTCACTATGCCAACTCGGAGTATCCACCGATTTCTATCGTCCTTACGACCTTAGCCGCAGAGCTTTACACCGGAGAGCAGTCCATTGCTACCGCCCTACTGGAGATCCTGGAAGGTATCGTAGGGCGGCTAAACTCGGCGCATGCGCAAGGGCACCGGCTACAGGTCCTGAATCCTGTTCATCGTGAAGAGGATTTCAGCGAGCGTTGGGATTCCTGCCCCGGCGCTTATCTTGCCTTCAATGACGGCATTCGTAAATTCGCAACTGCGTGGCGTGAGGTGTGCATGTCGCAGAACAATCCGGGGAAGCTCGCGAAAGGAGTCTTTGGGCGAGTCATCGACGACGCGATACTCAGGGAGGCAGGAATGATGCAAGCAGACCGCAATAGCTCGCTCCTTGGCATTTCATCAACAGGACGGATCGTCCCAGTCGCTGCGGCAGTGGCACCGATGATCCGCAATACCAACCATGGCGCACGCTAACAATCACCATAAGCGATTCCAGCTTTCACCAGCGCAGCAGATCGGCCGAATGCGCAACAAATATCCGGGGCTCGCCTTCACTTTAAAACGAGGGCGAGTAATCTGGACTGGGGATTGGTGGCCTCATGCCCTAAGTGACACTTATAAAATCAGAGTGTCTTATACGATCGGGCTGCGACCAACTATTGCGATTCTCAGTCCGCAGCTCAGCCTCGCAGAAGGCAAGACATGCCTGCCGCATGTACACCCAAAAGGTCACATGGATATTTGTGTTCATCGTCCTAACGAGTGGACTTCTGCACAATACATAGCGGACACAATTATGCCGTGGATTTCTCAATGGTTGAGGTTCTATGAAGTCTGGGAACAAACCGGTAGCTGGGAGGGTGAAGGGACTCACCCCGAAGCGGAGTCACATAGGCGACGAGTTGAGTAGCTCAGCTAAGAGTCCTCGGAACTACGATCCACAGACGCTAAAACTACTTTGGGGGCGGGCAGCCGGTCGCTGTGCCATGGCTGATTGCCGAATTGAACTCTTCGTTGCTGAACCTGGATATGACCCGGTCTGCATCATCGGTGAAATGGGTCATGTAGTCGCATCCAGCGATGGTGGCCCCCGAGGCAATACAACTATCCGTCTGGCCGCTCGGGACAAGTACGAAAACCTGATACTTCTTTGCAGAAACTGCCATCGCAAGATCGACGTATTGCACGCAAGCTATCCTCCGGAACGCCTCCATCAGATCAAGAGCGACCATGAGGCCTGGGTACGGACTGCACTACCTGAACGGGGGGCGAGTGCCATTTCATGGCAGGTGATTCGACTGCAGGGCGACTTCCCTTTCGATCCAATAACAATTGCTGAGGCTCTTGCCCCCGACCAGGCCGGCAGCGAAACGACGATTGCCATTTCAGCGACTCGTAGCTCGTGGGAAATGATTCAGAAGGAGCTTCGTGGACAAATCGAAGCACTCATCGCCGGGAGCAACGCCATTACTTCCCGCATCGCTATTTTCCCGCTTGCTCCTGTCTCAGCCTGCATCTATACGGGCTACCTGCTGACGAATAGGGTAAATGTGCGGGCATTTCAATATCATCGCGATGATGCAGCTTGGACCTGGCGGCCGATCAAACAGCCATCCTCAATGCCGACATTTATGGAATCGGTATCGTCTAGCTCAAAAAGTGCCGAGCTGCTTTTCTTATTTCAATTGACCGCGCCGATTAGCGCGGAGGAGCTTCGTAGGAGCATTGGCGGCGACCAAGCTGTTTATGAATGCTCAGTTGCTGATCCGTCTACAGCGTGGTTAACGAACAAAGCACAACTGGATGAACTCGCAAGGAAGGCACGGGAAATGTTCGAGATTGCCGCTATCCGCTATCCACAGTCCGCGCGGTGGCATATTTTGTATGCTGGTCCTGCTCCGGGTGCCGTGGTTATCGGACAACAACTCAATCCGACTATGATTCCGGTTGTTCAATGCTACGAGTTTCAACGCCCAAGACATATCGCAAGCATTGCCATCGAACCTCACGATTCTGCGCTCTCTCGATGGACAGAAAGACGATGAATGCGCGTCGTCGTCTCACGCTCGTCAGGGCTTCCCCTCCATACTGGACATGTCAGATCGGATTATGGATACCTCGGCCTCTCACAACTTCGATAAAAATCGCATAAGGGCGGGATCATCCCTCCAGCGCCGTTTGCCACGTCGCGAACTCAGCATATTGAGTTGCGTGCGAAAGCGCTCCGGCGTAAGTCGGAGGTAGCGGGCCGCGCCCCCGAGTTTGACATACCCCATATACATCGAAAGCGCGGGTATCATTCGGTTCATCTCCGCGCCGTGTTTGTGCCATGCTGTCAGTCGATGGACGGCAAACGTGTATCGGAAGTCGTGTAGACGCGGAGCCTGAGGAATATCATCATGGCGGGCTATGCCTGCCTTGCGGCGAAGCTTCTGAAAGGTGTGCTGCATGTTTGTTTCCTTTATGGCGTACCCCTCTGTCGTAAGAAAGAAGTGGGGATCTTTCATGCGATCCTTTCGATGATGACTCGTGCGATAAGTACGCAGTGCCTTAAGCAGATCTGCGCCGAAGGGAATCTGTCTCGACGGCTGTAGTCGAGCATTGCGGATTGTGATGAGGCGCTTCTTGAAATCGACATCCTCGCGTAGGAGCCTCCGTGCCTCGCCAATCAGAATTCCTGTCCCGTAAAGCAATATTAGGTATGTCCGCAGAGTCGGTGCGTCGATGATGCATCCCTTGTAGCTCTGCGAGGTTCGAGCGGTCGCAAGAAGATGCCGAATCTCAGCTCGTGAGTATATGTAGGGAACAAAAGTCTGCGGCGTAGCGCGTCGAGAAGGTGGTAGCGGCAAAGAACGCATTGCCTGGCGTGCTATCCAGAAGAGGAAAAAGTTCCGAAGCAGATTGTATTTGCGCGGCCAGGTGATGGCCGAAGTACGAGGACCATCGAGAAAACTGAGCACTTGCTGCGGACGGATATCGTCCAGCAGCAGATTCCCGACGTGGTTATGGAAGGAGGCTAGAGTCTGTTCGCCTTTAGCAAAGGTTAGCCCAGCGATACGTTGCTGCCCGACGTAATCTTGGATGCTTTCTCGCAGTCTCATCCTAAGCCGGCCAGACTGAAGGCCGCGACCTTGCGTAGCAACCGGGTACACACATCGCTATCCTCAGAGCGAGTCCATCATTGCAAGATTCAAGAAAACCAGTCGATCAGTTGCTTCCTCATGCGCTTTAAAGGAGCGAACGAGGATTTCATCGTGGCTGAGTTCAGCAACGTCGGAAAAGCACGAATCTTTTATTACGGGCGGTTTCTGGAGAGGATTGGGGATATCAATCGGAATGAATTTCGACTTCGCGAACTGAAGTCGGAAGAGGGCCTAGCGATCAGTTTCAGCCACATGAATAATTGGCAAAGCAAAGTTCGCAGCACCCTTGCCCAGATAGGTATCAGAGCATCATGAGCATTCGACTAGCACAGTACGGCGCGTTGGAGATCTTGGCTGATGCTGATGGCATGCGCTTCGTAGGCCCCTCAGCAGTCGATTTGAGCAGTCGTAGGGATTGGCCAAGTGATGTTCTGGACATACCGGCCGCCAAACGATTGGCTTTAGAACTAGAGCAGTCTTTGGAAATGGGTTACGCGGCCTCTTTCGGCAACATAATCTTTATACCTAATGAGTCCTTCCCTCAAATTAGGCGTAGGGGTCTTGGTCTCACCGAGATATCAACCGAATGGGCACCGTTGCTATTGAAGATTGATCGGGCCAATGACATTGGCCGGCCAGAGTTCAAGTATCGCTACTCATTTCTGTTCGAGTCCAGACCAGTAAACTTCACACGCGTTGGCTATTTCGGAACGTTGCCTGGAGATACAACGATCTATCGCCTAGATGACCAGACTTTCTCGCTCGTCTCTGAGATGGACAGGTTCAATGGTTTACCTCTTGATGAAAAGGGTCGCTCGGAAAGTTGGCTCGCGTTCAGCAAGGTGAAGGAATGTGCGATCGATGTCGGTGCTCGACTCGATAGCTACCTCCTTTCTAATGATGTAATCGTTCCTCGGCAGCTCAATCTTGAGGTACATACCTGGGCCGATGGCAGCATCAGTTTCGCGCCGCAGATTTCAGGAGTTGAAGGCCCCGGTTTGAAACGTGCCTTCTTTAATAACCCGTCTGTACAGGATTTCTATTCTGTCGACGGGCCGAATCAGTCTCGTGTTCGTGTAGTTTTTGATGAGCGACAAACAGAAGCTCTTGGGAGGATGAAGGACGTACATCACGCCAGAGGCAAGGAAAAGGATCGCTTCCTTGAGAATCCGGAATCCGTTTTCGAGGGCCTGCTGGACGTAGTCGAAGTAAGATATGGACGACGTGTAACAGGGATTGGAAGCATCATTTCCCCGGCTCAAGCGTCACTTGCGCGAAGCAGAAGTGTCTTAGAGACGGGGATATCAAGCGGACAGAATCCCGGCCAAAGCACTGTACGACTGACTGAGCTGAACGGTGATACGGTTGAAGTCCCGCTCGGGACGATCGCTGAAAAGCAGGATTTTGTTGCCGCAGCGGTGAACGCACTCGATCAAAATGCGCCAAATTTTGTCTTTGGCGGAACGGAATTCAAGGTTAATGAAGCCGTCAAGTCGTACATCGCAAAGCAAAACGACCGCATCGAGAACCGGGTTGACGGTGAAGCACCACAAAAGACTGATGCCTACTTGCTTCCCTACCAAGATGATGAGGATCTCAAATCTTGGGATGTAAAGGACGCAGAAGAGGCCCGTCGAGTTTGCGAGCCCTCTATGGGTTATGTCTTGCCCTCTACGCTTCAATCAAACGTCATATTGAAACCACATCAACTTGACGGTATTGCGTGGTTGCAGACCTGCCACCGCCTACGACCTTCTCGTAGAGGAAGTCTTCTGGCCGACGACATGGGGCTTGGAAAGACTTTACAGATTCTTTCGTATCTCGCCTGGTGTATTGAGCATGATCGCGATCTCGGGCTCTCAACCTCGACGCCTCCATGGAGACCGATTCTCGTCGTTCTCCCTTTGATCCTCTTAGAGAGCAACACTTGGGAGAACGAGATTAGCGAACGCTTCCGGGCCGGAGTTTTCGATCCCCTCCTCGTTCTGCATGGCGAAAAGATCAAAGAACTGAGAAAGGGTAAGATCACGGGAAAAGAAACGGTTCTCGGTAAGCCTATGATTCCAGCTGCCGAATTCGCGAAGCACAGGGTCGTAATAACGAACTATCAAACCCTGACGAATTATCAACACAGCTTTGCCCAACTGATCCCCGGAACACAGAGGTCGATGTGGTCCGTCCTGATAACTGATGAGGCGCAGGAGTACAAGTCTCCTTCTACGAAGATCTCACATGCTTTAAAGACCCTCCATCCTGATGTTCATATTGCATGCACCGGAACGCCTGTTGAGAACCGCCTTTTGGATCTGTGGAATCTCATTGATACGGTGCAGCCAGCTCTCTTGGGCACGTCGAAAGATTTCAGTGCAAAGTACGAGCTCGCTCCCGGCGATTCTACTGAGCGATTACTGGAACTAAAGCAGAACCTCCTTTTCAACAATGCCAATGCCTTCGTCCTTCGCCGGAATAAGTCCGACGTTCTCAAAGATCTTCCCCCTAAGACGTATGAACCTGTGTTCTCTGAAATGACCGATTGGGAAATACGAATGCATCAGGAACTCTTAGACAGCGTCAGCGGGGGCTCGCCGCTAAAGATTCTGCACAAACTCGTGGCTTTATATCAACATCCCTCGCTGCTCAGAGGCGATGGAGGAGCGCTAGATGCCAAAGCACTGCTTGAAGAGTCGTCGAAGCTACGCGCTATTATCGAGCTTTTGAAGAGCATCAAAGCGAAAAGAGAGAAATGCGTTATATTCGCATATCGGATTTCGATGCAACAGATTTTGGCAACCGCTATCGAATTCGTCTTTGGAATACAGACTGACATAGTGAATGGTTCCACAGAGAAAAACGGAGGCGTTGACGCCGGGAGCTTGGGCAGTCAACAAGCGCGCCGAACGCGTAATGCGATGCTAGAACGTTTCAAGAATACAGACGGCTTCAATGTCATCATTCTCTCTCCTTTTGTGGCAAGCATCGGCCTCACGATCACCGAAGCAAATCACGTCATTCACTATGGGCGCTGGTGGAACCCGGCCGTGGAAGCGCAGGCTACGGATCGTGTTTACAGAATCGGACAGACGAAGCCGGTCCATGTACACTTGCCGATTCTGCGTGATACACAGGGCCGACTGCCAAAGAGTTTTGATCAGAACCTGCATGAACTGATAGAGGAGAAGCAGTTGCAGGCTCAGAATTTTCTGAGTCCGTTACCCGAAGAATCTCGCATCGGAGAAGAACTGTTTGGCAAGCTAAAAGGTGAACCTCCGATTCAGAATCTCGTAGAGCCGGTAACCGCTGAAACTGTTGATAATTTGCCTCATCATCTGTTTGAAGCGCTGATCGCTCTCTTGCTCGAAAAGCAGGGGTACAAGACTATCCTTACGGCGAGGTCAAATGATGGTGGGGCAGACGCCATAGCTTGTCGTGAAGGCGAGATTTGGTTAGTGCAAGCGAAACACACCAAAAAAGAGAGTCTAATTAACAGCGTGGCGATGGGCGATCTGATGGCTGCAGCGCAGACCTATTCAAAGCCTCTCTCCTACTCTCTACATTTGCTAGCCGTCACGAATGGTAGCTTCACAACGGACACGAAAAATGAAGCCGAGCGCAATGGCATTCGGCTTCTTGACCGTCACAAGCTCATGGCTGATCTTCGTACAAATCCAGTGTCACTCGGCGCGGTATACGCTAGAGAAGACGATAGATGTTCTTCATTTGCCGACGGTGTCGCGGCTGCTAATCGCTGGTTCCAATAAGCTCTCAGTGTGCTGGATGCTCAACTCACAAGTGAAATCCCTGGTCCGGGCTTGCTGTGGTGTTACTGAGTGACTGCTGTTGAACTGTGTCGCCTATTGCACGCGACGGTTCGGCTGCTCTCTCCAACGCATGCTCCCGTGTTATCGGTTGAGCGTGACGGTCGTAAAACTGTCCTTGCGGGTCAATATGAAGCCATGAGCCGTTGCTGCTGTGCTGATAGCTCTGGATGTCTCCGGTCTCGCGTTTCCAATCGTAGGCGGTCGCCTCACTGGGCAACGCGTTCTGTATAGGTTCGTAGTGGCCGCGGTCAGTTTCGCTTTGGGTCTGCACTTTCTCGTTTACGGGGTTCTGAGCCTCGTGCTGGAACTGCCGCCGCTGCTCTTCCTGGGTTTGCTCTCTTGCGTTGGTCATGGTCTGCTCCTTGGGTTGAGGTTGCTGGGTTTGAGCCTCGCCGCTGGGTTTGGGAGCCTCAATGGCGGAGGCTTTGCTGATGTCGGTGCTGAGGCGTTCTGCAAGGGTTGAAACGTCGTTGGTGTAGATTCGTGCGTCCTGAGACGCACGCGAAACGGACACATAGGCGAATCGGGTGTTGATGAGTTCCGGGTGCGCCGTGGTGTCCATGTTGACGAGCACACGATCCGTGGTGAGTCCCTGGGAGCTGTGCGACGTGACGGCGTAGCCGTGGTCGAAATGACGCATCTGCGATGTATAAAACGTCAGAGTTCGCTCCTTTTCGCCGTCGATCCGAACACTCATGCTGGTGCCGTCAATTCGTTCGATGGTTCCCAAATCCCGGTTCTTCACGTCCATATCCGGCTTGCTCACCGTGAACTGAATCCGGTCGCCTTCGGAGAACTCGCGGACGATCTCACGGTAGGCTGCGATGCCGTGCAGTCTTTCGGGGTTATAGGTGACGTGCTGGCCGTCCTGCCGTTCCACCGTAAGCAAGTTGTCTTTGGGGTTCGTGGAAACGACGGTGGCGTAGGTGCCGCGCTCGATTCCGAGTTCCTTGCTGCCTCGCGTGTAGTACAGAACGTCGGCTGACTGGTAGAGGGCAGCCCAATTCCGGTCGGCACTGGTCAGTTCTGATCGCTGCGTGAGAACGGTTATCGGGCGATTCTCTTTCGATAGAGCACCGCTGTTCTGCAATTCCGCGCGGACGGCATCGTTGATGTCGCGGCGGCTGGCGTTGTCGGGCGAGACGATGAGCGTATTTTCAGGCCGCGCAACGTAGTCTTTCGCAATGGCGTCGATCCGCTGCTGCCGGTCGGGGATCTCATTGATGCGTCCCTGCTGATGAAGAAGCTGAACGCCTGTCGCGGTCTCGTTGCGCGAAAGGTGCTCGACGGCGCGGAGAAGTTCCGGGTCTTTCTGGCGGACGATCTGGTCAAGCTGGGAGGTACGCATCCCAGCTTCCTGCATCTGCTCGAAGGGCTTTCCGGCGTCTACGCCCTGATGCTGCCGCGTGTCGCCGATCAGCAATACCCGGTCTTGTGGGCCGATCTTTTCGAGGAAGGATTGCATCTGGCGGGTGCTGGCGAGACTGGACTCGTCGAGCATGAAGAGGTGCCGCGCATTCGGGTCTCCCGCGTTTCGTTCGACCCCTCCACGAGCAAGGAAACCTTGCAAAGTGTCGGCTGGAATCCCTGCATCTCGGAGTTGGCCGGCTGCGCGGCTGGTGGGCGCAAAGCCCTCCACGGCGTAGCCGTTTTGCTCCGCACCCTCACGGATACTGGATAGAGCCGAGGTCTTGCCCGAACCGGCCAAGCCCTGCAGCCCATGTATCCGGTCTTGCGATGTAAGCACTTCCTGGATAGCTCGTTGCTGGGCTGGATTCAGGAATTCGCGGGCGCGGGCATGAGCGGCGGCGTCATCTTGACGCATCACCGGCTCGACGGTCTGTTGGCCTTTTTGCATCTGCTTGATGGTCGAAAGCTCTTCGGCAATTGCCTCACGAGTCGTGAACTGGCGGCCCGTTTCATGTTTCTGGCCGGGTGTGATCTGGAACTCACCGGAGGTCACTCGCTGCTCGAAGTGGCCGCGCACCTGGCTGTAGGTCAGGTCGCCCATGCCGCGCCGGAGGGCATCGCGCATGATGTCTCGTTCATCGGTGACGGCCTCACGCTCGAAGTTGCGGCTCTTGGCGAAAGTAACGGCTTCCTGAACCCTCTCCGGTGTCGCTGCAAGCGGGTTCCGTTCAATGCTGTGCGCGCGATCTCTTGCTTCCTTGACGACACGATCTGCCTGATTGCCGAACTCGGCGGCAACCTGCCTATGAGCGGCCAGCACCTCCGACGGAGTGTGAATCTCCTTCTTGTCGCGGGTGGTATGGGCAGCGATCTGCGCGGCCTCCGGCCCAGCAAAGCCGCTCTTTTCGAGGTACTCCCGAATCTGCTGGCTGCGGGGGCTGGAGGCGTCAAGGTATTCCTGCGTGTAGCCCTTGATCTCGGGTGCGCCGCTTCTTCCCGGCGCGATCTCGTAGCCCAACTGAGAGAGTCGGTACATCAGCTCCGATTGGTAGACAGCGGTCGCAAACTGCTGGCTGTCGAAGTAGCTTTGGGGCTGGACGGCGCGAATGGAGCCGTCCGAGCGCTCCGTCATATTAAAGATGACAGCGTGGGTATGGAGCTGCGGCGCGGCATAGCCATCAACCGGGCGGGCGGTGTCATGCTCGAACTTGGCAGCGACAAACTTTCCGGTTGTCTCGGCGGCATGGTTCCCGCCGATCCGTGCCTGGGTATATCGCTCCAACTCCGTTAGCGCGGTCGTCACAGCTTGCCGATGCGCCTCGCGCACCCGGTCATCTCCACCAACCAGAGCGGTCAGCGACACGGACTTTGGCGCTGAGAATGTGGCATCCCAGCCTGCCCGGTGCTCGACGGGTTTCACGGTGGTTCCGTCGGCAGTCGTATACTCCTGGCCGTTACGGTGCCGAACCAACTGCTCGCCGGTGAGGGGATTCTGCCCCTCACTGAGTCGAGAGAAGTGCTGCGCGTCGATGGCTCGCACGGCACGCGGCAACGCCGAAAACGGTAAAGAAACACCTGATTTCAAACCCGCTGCACGCGCCGCAGCCCTATCGAAAACAACACCACTTTAACACCACTGAGAAGATTCCTTTGCGTACTTTTCCGGGTTTTTGAGGGTGGCGCAGTTCGCATAAGTACCTGAAAATAAAGGTTATGGCGCATCTGCAAAACCAGTATTCGCGGGTTCAATTCCCGCCCGGTGCTCCATACATTCAATGACTCAAGACAAGCCCGCGGTGGGACGTCCGTCCAATCACTTTCATGCAACAGCGTTGGATACGGCCTCCTGGCGAAGCTGTGTTGAATCGCTATCAGAGAGAAAACAAGTGACCGCTGGTGACGTGAGCCGTCCTCGACGCTCGGGTTCGCCCAGGGTGAATATGCGTGGAACGGCAGTTTGCTTCGCGTTATACCTTGCACACGACGAAGGTCACGATTAATTCTGACGATCTCCCCATCCAGCCGGAGGACCGATGCATCAAAGTCCGCAGGAGGGACCTCATGGCCAACCAATTTCTGCAGATTGAATCGATTGACCGCCTTACCGACGAGACGTTCGTGCTGAATTTCTCAGACGAGACAGTCGCAATCCTCACAGAACAGGAGCTGCTCGAAGAGTTTCTCGACAGACGAATCACCGCCAAAGGTTTTACGTACATGTTGAGCGCTTGAGAAACAACAGAGCAGGCCATTTCATCCCATGCGTCTCTTTTCTCCTTCGGCGGGAAGCGTGACCGAGCGCAGGGATCTGCGCTTGATGAGTAGGAAAAATACGGGGACCAGGATCAAGACGTGAATGGTCGATGTGATCATTCCTCCCACGATCGGGGCCGCGATCGGCTTCATGACGTCGGAGCCAATGCCGGTCTCCCACAGGATCGGCGCCAGGCTAAGGACGACGGCAGTCACAGTCATGAGCTTGGGCCGCAGACGCTGAACAGCTCCCTTGATCACAGCCTCGACGAGATCCCCTTCCGTCATTGGCGTGTCCTCGGCGAGGCGCTCCTGATACGCCTCATGGAGATAGACCACCATCACCACACCCGTCTCCACCGCAATGCCGAACAGCGCGATATATCCAACCCAGACGGCAACGCTGAAGTTGTAGCCTAGAATCCACTGCAGCAACAGCCCGCCCGACATGGCGTACAGCGTGGGAAATATCAGCACGGCAGCTTCAATCACTGATTTGAAGACCAGGTAGAGCAGCAGGAAGATGACGCAGAAGACGACGGGAAGAATCATCTCCAGGCGTTGCTTCGCGCGCATCTCGAACTCATATTCTCCGGCCCAGCGCCAGCTATAGCCCGCCGAGAGCACTAGCTTCTGTTGCAACAACTCTTGCGCGCTCTTAACAAATCCACCGTAATTGTTAGTCTTGAGATTGAGATAAACGTAGCCGGTAAGCGCACCGTCTTCGTCGCGGATCATAGACGGCCCACGCGAGAAATAGACGCGGGCAAGCTCGCTGACGGGGATCTCTTCACCCGACGGCGTAGGTATTAGAGCCTGCGATATAGCCTCAGGGTGATCTCGAAAATCACGCTGATAGCGCACCGCGATGGGAAAGCGCTCGCGGCCTTGTACATTCTCGGCGATGTCCGCTCCACCGATCTCGGAGGTGACGACGCGCTGCACGTCGGCCACGGTAAGCCCATAGCGGGCCGCCTCAAGCCGGCTAACTTCCACGTTGAGATAGAAACCCTGGGCGACGCGCTCCGCATAGACGGAATCCGCCTGGGGCATGCCCGAGAGAATCTGCTGCATTTGCGCTCCGATCTGCTCGATGTGTGCAAGGTCCGGACCTTGAATCTTGATCCCAACCGCAGTTTTGATGCCGGTGAGTTCCATGTCCAATCGGTTCTGGACAGGCATGGTCCAGCTGTTGGTGAGCCCTGGAAACTGAAGCTTTGCGTCCATCGCGGCGATGAGCTTTTCGTAGGTCATGCCGGCGCGCCATTGATTGCGCGGCTTCAACATGATGGTGGTGTCGTACATGTCGAGCGGAGCGTTGTCGGTAGCGCTATCGGAGCGACCCACCGTTCCGAAGACGGTTGCGACCTCCGGAAAGGAACGGATGATGCGGTCCTGCTCCTGCATGAGTGAGACCGCCTGCGTGATCGAGATACCAGGCAACGCGTTCGGCATATAGAGAGCGGAGCCTTCGTACAGTGCAGGCATGAACTGGCTTCCGAGGCGGAAGTACAAAGGAATAGTGACGGCAAGGAAGATCAGGTTCAGAGCGATCACCATCTTCCAGTGCTCCAGGCACCAGCGCAGCACGGGAAGATAGACGGCCTGCGTGACACGCGCGGCGGGGTTGGAGGATTCCGGACGCAACTTTCCGCGCAGACAGAAGGGCATGAGTGCCGGAACCAACGTAATCGAAAGCACAGAAGCGAAGATCAGCGCCAGCGTCTTGGTCCACGCCAGCGGCCGGAACATGCGACCTTCTTGCGCTTCTAGAAGAAACACCGGAAGAAACGAAACAACGATGATGATGAGCGAATAGAAAAGCGCCGGCCCAACCTGTTGCGCGGAGCGAATGAGGATGTTCCGCCGCTCCGTGTTGCTGGGCACATCAGCTCGTTCGGCAAGATTGCGGTATCCGTTCTCCACCATGACAATCGCGGCATCAATGAGCACGCCGACGGCCAGCGCCAGGCCGCCGAGTGACATGATGTTGGAGCTGACGCGCAGGACGTACATCGGGATGAAGGCGGCTAGTACCGCGATGGGCAGAGTGAGAATCGGCACCAACGCCGATCGGAAGTGGAACAGAAACGCAATGCTGACGAAACTGACGATCAGCGCCTCGGCGAAAAGGTCGCGCTTGAGTGTGTGAATCGACTGGTCGATCAGCCACGAGCGATCATAGGCGGTTACGATCTCAACGCCAGGAGGAAGCGACGGCGCTATCTCCTTGAACTTTGCCTTGACCCCCTCGATCACATTCAGCGCATTCATGCCATAACGCATCACCACAATGCCGCCCACGGTTTCGCCTTCTCCCTGCCAGTCCGCCGCGCCGCGCCGCACATCCGGACCGAAGGAGACCGTACCAAGATTGCGAATCAAGATCGGCGTCCCATTCTTCGTCGCAACAGGAACATTTTCGAGATCCGATAGATTCTGCAGATAACCGATACCGCGGATCATGTACTCTGCGCCATTCATGTCGAGCGCATCGCCGCCCACCTCGTTGGTGCTCTGCCGGACCCGGTCGATAACGGTGGCGGCGGAGATGCCGTAGGAGAACAGTTTCTTCGGATCGAGATTCACTTGGTACTGGCGCACGAAGCCGCCAATGCTGGCTACCTCCGCAACACCCGGCACCGTTTCGAGTTGATAACGCAGATACCAGTCCTGCAGAGCACGTAGGTCCGCGAGGCTTCTCGTATGCGTGCGGTCGACAATGGCATACTCGTAGACCCAGCCAGCACCCGTGGCATCCGGACCGATCGCGGGATGCACATTCGCGGGCAGACGACCCGCGATCTGCTGCAGATACTCGGTCACGCGCGAGCGCGCCCAGTAGAGGTCCGTCCCATCTTGAAAGACGACGAAGACATAGGAATCGCCGAACATGGTCTGTGCGCGCACACTCTTCACCATCGGCGCAGAAAGCAATGCGGTCACGATCGGATACGTCACCTGATCCTCGATCACGTTCGGCGGCTCGCCAGCCCACGGTGTGTGAATGATGACCTGCACGTCGCTGATGTCGGGCAGGGCGTCGAGCGGCACACGCTGCATGCACCACAGGCCCGCGAAGACCAACAGAATCGCTCCCGCAAAGACGAGAAACGGATTACGAGCGCACCACGCAATGATCTTCGAAATCATCACATGCCTCCCGCTACGTCAACGCTCAGTTGCTTTGTCGCCATTGTCTTGCCGCCGCGCTGAACCGTGACGGTCGTTGTCCAGGTGCCCCCAGACGGGAGCTGCACAGACCCTTCATATTCGCCACTGCCCTTGTCGGCGAGCGTTGCGCTGGCGTGCTGCGCGGCCATCCCCATAGCGGGCATTGCTGGAATCGCGAGCGTCACACTCACCTGCGCACCCGTCACTGGCTTGCCATCGGTGCCGGTCAACTTCACGAGCACCGTATTGACGCCCTTGCGCGGCGCAGACGGCTGCGTCCTCAGATCGATCTGGACCTGCGCTGCGGTCGCACCGCTGCTTCCCGCGGCCGGTTGCGGCAGCGGGGAAAACGCTCCCATGGCCGCCTGCAGCTGAGCTTCCGAGTCCACCAGGAAGTTAGCCGAGCTCACCACGCGATCTCCCGCCTTCAGCCCGCCGAGGACAATTACCGACTCGTCGAGCTGCACCCCGAGTTCGACCACACGAGGCTCGAGAACGCCATTCCCGTGGTCAAGAAACGCAATAGATTGCGAGCCGGACTGCAGGACCGCAGACGCAGGGATCACCAATTGCTGCCCCAGCGGAACAGCGATCGCAACGCTCACATACATACCCGGCTTGAGCTCCACGCCAGGGTTGCGAAACACCAGACGCACGCGCACCGTCCGCGTCGTCGGATCCACCTCGGGTAGGATCTGGTCGATGCGCCCGTTGTAGTACCGGCCGGGATACGCGTCCACCGTGACCTGTGCCGCATCGCCTGGCTTGAGGTGTCCCACGTCGTCCTGAAATACGTTGGCGTAAACCCACACGGTGGAAAGATCAGCAATTGTGTACAGCTTCGTGTCAGGCTGTACATAGGCATTGGGAAGCGCGGTGCGGTCGATGATGTACCCCGAGGCCGGCGAAGTGATTGCGATATCGTGTTGCACCTTACCGCTCTGCTCTAGGTCCGTGATTGCCTGCTGGGGAACGTCGAATTGCCGTAATCGCTCCTGCGCGGCGCGCATCATCCAGCCGCTTTCCTGCGCGGCTATATCCTGCGCATTCGGTGCAAAGGTGTTCTGATTCTGACGTGCCAGCAGATACTCCTGCTGGCTACTGACAAGGTCGGGGCTGTAGATGGTGAAGAGTCGCTCGCCTTTGCGCACGTACTGATACGTCGCATTCGCAAAGACCTGTTGAATCCACCCTGGGAAGCGGACCTGCACATACGACAACCGCTCTTCATCCATATTTACGTTGCCGGGAACAGTCAGCGTGTCGTTAACATCCTTGCGCTGCACCGTCGCAGTGGTCACGCCGATTTCCTGCAGACGTTGTGGCGATAACTGCACGGTTGCCAGCGCGGGTTCGACTCCAGCCGAACCTCCGCCGGCTTGCGGCACAGTCTTGGAACCCACATCGGGCCCCCGCGCCACCACGGGATCTTCCGAAGACGCGGCTGCCGGAGCGACACTCCGTCGGTGCAGAAGCGCAAACGCCAGCGCTCCCGCGAGAACCAGACTCACGACCACAGCAGCTGCCAAAGAAACTTGATATGTGCGCGTCTTCATGGTTTCACCTCCGTCGCGGGTTGTTCAAGGGGCGCGCCTGTCGCCAGTTCAAGATCCGCCAGCCGCGTGTCGAAATCCCCCACCGCCTCCAGCCACGCGAGGTCGACATTGATCACCGTCATCTGGCTGTCGAGCAGGTTTAGAAAGTTCGTCTTGTCATTTTCATAAGCAATCACGCTTGACTCCAGTGTGGCTTCCGCCTGCGGTCGCAACTGATCGCGGTACACGTGCGCCAGCTTCTGCGCAGCCTGCGCCTCGACCAGCGCATCCTGAATCTGCCCGAACGCAACATTGCGCATAGCCGAAAGTTCAGCGTCCTGCTCCGTGGCGCGTGCCGTCGCCTCTGCAATCTCCGCATCGTGCTTGCGACGATTCAGCCACGGCAGGTTGATCGAACCTTCCACCATGTAGTCGTTGCGCATCGGAGAGCCGGCAGGCATCAGCATGTACCCGGCCGAGACAGTGAAGTCCGGAACGTAAGCTTTCTTCGCCAGCGTCTGCTCGGTGTGACTGCGCGCGGCGGCCTGTTCAGCCGTCATCAGATCCGGCCGCGACTGGAGCGCCACCACGTCGAGCGCACGAGCCGCCGGCAGCACATTCACCACCGCAAACTCTCCCGTAACGCGCACCGGCATCTCGGGATCGCGACCTAACAACGTATTGAGTCGTGCCTGCGCCAGCGCGGCGTCATGGTCGAAACGGATCATGTGTTCCCCCAGCAAGGTAAGCGCCACCTGCGCCTTCAACATGTCCTGCTGCGGCACCTTGCCTACCGTGTACTGAATGCGCGCCGCCTCAATCGCCTGGCGCGCGATCGCCACATGCTGACGGTGAATCTGCATTTCATTTTGAGCCAGCAACAGGTCATCGAAAGCCTTGTGCACGTGTACCCGAACCTCCAGCCGCACCTCGTCAAGCTGCGCCTTGGCCACGTCCACATCCGATTCGGCAACGTTCGTCCGCAACACCCGTTTCCCCGCCCCCGGAAACGTCTGGCTGATGCTGAACATGTTCTGTGCGTCGTTGTAATTCCACGGCTGCTGCAGCGGAACTCCCCACCCGCGATACATTGCCATTGGATCGTCGAGCGCGCCGGCCACCGGGACATGCGCCTGTGCAACGGCCACGCGGCGCCCCGCAACCGCGATCTCCGGGCTGCGCGCCAGCGCGATCTGTTCCACCTCGTCAAGCGTCAGCGACACTTCGGTCGCTTGCGCCGAAGTGGACTCCTGAAACAATGCAGCATAGCCCGAAAGGCCACCGTCCCCGGCAGGCGCCTGCGCATAGGAGACGCTGCCAGCTATCGCATACCCCAAAATAAATACTACCCATACAAACGATTTCATTGCTCCCTCCAACGGAGACACAGCTCGTGGGCCGTTCGCGCATTCTCTCCGCATAGGCGCACAGAGACACACGAAGGCCAAGGTTCAGCCTGTGAAGGAAGGTGTTCTAGATTCGGAGTACGAAGATGTCGCCCGCTGAAAACCTCGGCGGTGGCGCTTCGATAACATTCCGCCATCCGGCGTCGAGAGTGGCCGATGGCATCACGCTTGTTGGATACGCCACGAACAGCAGTTTCAGTGAGTGCTCAGGAGAAAACGGAGGTACCGGCGTGACGGCCGGCTCTGTTCCGCGGATTCGGCAGCAGGCAGGGATGATCTTCATCCCGTGCATCGTTCCGCCTTGTGCCATTTCGCCGCAGCAGGAGGGCCGCGCCGTGGATTGCATCGTGAGTACACATGCAGAGGCCGGCATCGCAGTCCATAAGACCACCGCAGCCAGTACCAGCGACGCGACTTTTCTGCCCCAATGCATCGTAGGATTATCCCAGTTTCAGCTCTAAGTATCCATCGCGGGCTTGCGGGCACGTGTGTCCATCGTCACACAACGGAAAACTCAGGGACCCCGAGAACTCGCGACGAACTCTTCACCCAGCACCTCACAGACGACAAATACCTCCGACCGCACACATGAACACAACGCCACGCCCTCTGCGTTTTTCGCACGCGTTGTGCGACTATCGGCCACTCGCGGAATCTTTCTTTACTCCGTTACAGTCATACAAGGGGATAGTTCGTCCTTGGAGAGAGCGCTTCATGTGGATTGTTCGGCTCGCGCTTAACCGGCCGTATACGTTCGTTGTCCTAGCGATCCTGATCCTGATCGCTGCGCCGGTGCTCATCCTTCGGACCCCCACCGATATCTTCCCCAACATCAATATCCCCGTCGTCTCCGTTGCGTGGCAATACACCGGCCTTAGTCCCGAAGAGGTCGAGGGCCGCATCACCGGCCCCTACGAGCGGTCTCTCACCACACTCGTCGATAACATCCAGCACATCGAATCGACCAGCCTCAATGGCGAGGACATCGTCAAGATCTACCTCCAGCCAGGCGCCTCCCTCGACACCGCCAACGCCCAAGTATCGGCCGCCTCCGAGGAGTTGCTTAAGAACCTCCCTCCCGGAATTCTCCCGCCGCAAATCATCAATTTCTCCGCCTCCAGCGTTCCTATCCTTCAGCTCGGCCTCTCGGGCCAAGGCCTCAACGAGCAGCAGTTGAATGACTACGGCCTTAACATCATTCGACCACAACTGGTCACCGTTCCCGGCGCCGTCGTCCCCAGCGTTTACGGTGGCAAACAGCGCTCGATCATGGTGAACCTCGACCCCAAGAAGCTCCAGGCAGAAGGCCTTTCGCCTGCCGAGGTTCTGACTGCCGTCGGCAATCAAAACATCGTCGAGCCCGGCGGCACCGCCAAGATCGGCCCTACCGAATACGATGTTCGTTTCAACAGCACTCCCTCCACCCTCGCCGGCCTGGGGAATCTCCCGCTGAAGCAGGTCAACGGTGCAACGGTCTACCTCAAAGATGTCGCGACCGTGACCGATGGCAACATTCCGCAGACCAACATCGTTCGCCAGGACGGCCATCGTGGCGTTCTCATCACCATCCTCAAGTCTGGCTCCGCCTCGACTCTCAGCGTTGTCCAGGGCATCAAGAATCTCCTGCCGCGCGTAGCAGCCACCGTCCCTAAAGAACTCAAGATCACGCCCATCGGCGACCAGTCCGTCTTCGTCCGCTCCTCCATTGACGGTGTCATTCGTGAAGGAGTCATTGCCGCCACGCTCACCGGCCTGATGATCCTTCTCTTCCTCGGCTCTTGGCGCTCAACTCTCATCATCGCGGTGTCGATCCCTCTCTCCATCCTCACCTCGATCATCGTTCTCAGCCTCATCGGCCAGACCATCAACATCATGACCCTCGGAGGCCTCGCACTGGCCGTAGGCATCCTGGTCGATGACGCCACAGTTGAAATCGAAAACACGAACCGCTATCTCGAAGAGGGCCACCAACTCCGCGAAGCCATCCTCGAAGGCGCCGCGCAAATTGCCGTCCCTGCACTGGTTTCCACGCTCTCCATCTGCATCGTGTTTCTGCCAATGTTCTTCCTCTCAGGCGTCACCGGCTATCTCTTCATGCCGCTCGCCGAGGCCGTCGTCTTCGCGATGCTCGCCTCCTACATCCTCTCGAGAACACTCGTGCCGACGATGGCGCTCTACCTTCTCAAGCCCGTCGACCATCACGCTCCACTCTCGCAAAACATCTTCGCCCGTTTCCAGCGCGGTTTCGAACGCGGCTTCGAAGCCGTCCGCTCCGCCTACGAGGCGCTTCTCACCCAGCTCGTCAAAGCCCGAAAACTCTTCATACCCCTCTTCCTGCTTGCGTGCCTCATTTGCATGCTGCTGATTCCCTTGCTCGGTCAGAACTTTTTCCCCAACAGCGACAATGGTTCCTTCATCCTGCATGTGCGCGCCAAGACCGGAACCCGTATCGAGGAAACCGCCCGGCTCTGCGATCTGGTCGAGCAGTCGATCCGTACCACGATCCCGCAGGACCAGATGGACAACATCCTCGACAACATCGGCCTTCCCTACTCCACGCTCAACACGCAGCATGCAACCAGCGGACTCTTCGGTGCAGCCGACGCCGACATCCTTGTTTCTCTCAAAGAAAATCACTCCCCCACCGCTGACTACGTCCGCACGCTGCGCGAACGCCTTCCCCGCGAATTCCCCGGCGCCACCTTCTACTTCCTTCCCTCCGACATCGTCACGCAGATCCTGAACTTCGGCCTGCCCGCGCCAATCGATATCCAGATTGAAGGCGCTGACGATATCGGCAACCGCGCCGTCGCGGCGAAGATGATGCAGCAGCTAGCCCAGGTTCCAGGCCTTGTCGACCTGCGTCTCGAGCAGCCAGATGACGGACCCGTCCTCAAAGTCAACGTCGACCGCACCAAGGCGCTCAATGGTGGATACACGCAGAGCGACATTGGCAGTTCGGCCGTAAACATCCTCTCCGGGTCAGCCCAGCTCCAGCCGCAGTACTTCCTCAACGGCGACGACAAGAATCACATTCTCTACAGCATCATCGCGGAGACGCCTCAGTATCAGATCCAATCCCTTCGCGACCTTGAAAACATTCCCCTCGCATCCCCCACGGCGAAAACGCCCGAAATCCTCGCCGACGTCGCCGGCATCTCCCGCTCCACCGAGCCGCCCATCGTCAGCCACTACAACACCCGCCGCACCCTCGACATCTACGCCAATGTTCAGGATCGCGACCTCGGCTCCGTTGCACGGCAAGTCAAGCGCATCGTCGATAGCAATCGTCCCCAGCTTGCCCGCGGCAACTTCGTTCGCATCAGTGGCCAGGTCGAAACCATGCAGACCTCCTACATCAGCCTGCTCTTCGGCCTCGTCTTCTCCATCGTTCTCGTCTACCTTCTCATTGTGGTCAACTTCCAATCCTGGCTTGACCCCTTCATCATCATCACCGCTTTACCAGCCGCGATCGCCGGCATCGTCGTCTTTCTCTTCCTCACCCACACCACGCTCTCCGTTCCCGCTCTCATGGGTTCGATCATGTGCATGGGCGTTGCCACTGCAAACTCCATCCTCGTCGTCTCCTTCGCCAAAGATCGTTTACGTATCAGCGGCGATGCATTACTAGCTGCTGTCGAAGCCGGCACCACTCGCTTCCGCCCCGTCTGCATGACGGCCCTCGCTATGATCATCGGCATGGTTCCGATGGCGCTGGGCCTGGGCGATGGTGGCCAACAGAACGCTCCGCTTGGTCGCGCCGTCATCGGTGGACTTTCGCTCGCTACGGTCGCCACCCTCATCTTTGTTCCCGCGGTCTTCGCACTTCTGCATAGCCGTGAGCGACGCTCCAGCACCACACCAGCATTATCCCCGCAGGAAACCGGCGGAATCGGGTAGCCTGTCCGCATCAAGGCGCCTATTGGAGATCAGGATCATGCCCATTCATAACACCGACGTCAACACCGACATCAATACCGATATGACGACGCCTTCTGCGGATTACGCTCCATCGGAGCATCCAATCTCTCCTCACCCCGACCCCACCCGTGCGCTCCCGTCGCCGCAGCGGCTGCCCGGTGGCGTCCTCATCGCCCTCATCGTGATTGCATTGCTTTTGGTTGCCGGTATCGTGTATCGCTTCATCGGCGGTGCGGCAGACGAGCGTCATCTCGCGAAGCAGACCAAGCTGGATGCGATCCCAACCGTGGACGTCGTCTCTCCCGTCGTCTCGGGCGCAACCTCTGAAATTGCGTTGCCCGGCAATACCCAGGCCTTCGACGACACGCCCATCTACGCGCGCACCAGCGGCTACCTCAAGCAGTGGTTCGTCGACATCGGCCAGCACGTCACCAAGGGTGAACTCATGGCCACCATCGAAACCCCCGAACTCGACGAGCAACTCCAGGTCGCCCAGGCCGATCTCAAGAGCGCCCAGGCCGATCTCAACCTCGCGAAAACTACCTCCGACCGCTATACGAATCTCCTCAAGCTCAACTCCGTCTCCCAGCAGGAGACCGATGTTGCCGTCTCAGGCGCGGCCGCCAAACGTGCTGCCGTAGAAGCCGCAGAGGCCAACGTCCGCCGCCTCTCGCAACTCCAGTCCTTCGAGAAGATCTACGCTCCCTACAGCGGCATCGTCACGCAGCGCAACACCGACATTGGCGACCTCATCAACGCGGGCTCTGCCACCACCACCAACACCGCCAAGGAACTCTTCCATATCGCCTCGGTCAACCAGTTGCGCGTCTTCGTCGCCGTACCCGAGGTCTACGCTCCAGACATCCACAACGGTGACACCGCAACCCTTACCCTCGATGAATATCCTGACCAGATCTTCACCGGCATCGTCACCCGCAACTCCGGTTCTATCGATCCAAGCTCTCGAACGCTGAACGTCGAGGTCGACGTAAACAACCACGACGCCAAGCTCCTCCCCGGCGCCTATGTCTTCGTTCACTTCAAGATTCCAGTCCAAAGCCGCGAACTTTCCATCCCTTCCGACGCGCTCATCTTCCGCGCCCAGGGCCTGCAGGTCGGTGTCGTGCGCAATGGCCATGTGCACTTGCAGTCCATCACCATCGGCAAGGACAACGGAAAGACCGTAGAGGTTGCCACCGGCCTCTCCGTGAACGACAAGGTTATCCTCTCTCCTTCCGACTCCCTCGCCGAAGGTCAGCCCGTGAACATCGCCTCCCAACCGGCGGTGATGCAATGAAGGCAAGCACACCCGCCCGATATGCCTGTAGCGGCGCAGCCCTGATGGCCACCCTCGCGCTCGCGGGATGCATGGTCGGCCCCAAATACAAGACGCCCTCTGTCCCAACCGCGCCCGCCTTCAAAGAGATCAGCCCCAGCGCCGACTCCAGCGCCTTCAAAGACAACGCCGACTGGCAGACAGCCAAGCCGCAGGACACTATTCCGCGTGGCGATTGGTGGACCATCTTCCACGACGACGGGCTCAACGCGCTCGAGCCGCAGGTCGCCGACGCCAATCAAACCTTGAAGGTCGCTGCGGCCAATTTGAGCGCCGCCCGCGGCAACCTCCGCGTGCAGAATGCCAACAGATATCCCACGCTTGGCATCAATCCGTTCCTGGGCGGCGAACGCTACTCCGCCAATCAGCCCTACTTCAGTGCGGCATCCTCCAACAACGGAGAAGGTGATCTCGAACTCCCACTGCAATTGAGCTATGAAGTCGACCTCTGGGGAGCAGTCCGGCGCAGCGTCACCGCAGCCCGCGAGCAGACTCAAGCCGCCGCAGCCGACCTTCAAACTGCGTTGCTTTCTCTCCAGGCCGAAGTCGCCATGGATTACTTCGAGCTGCGCGCAGCGGACGCCCAGCAAAAACTTCTCAACGACACCGTCGCGCAGTACGCGGAAGCCGTTCGCATTACCAATGATCGCTACCTCGGAGGCGTTGCCGTAAAGTCCGATCTCACCCAGGCACAAACCCAGCTCCAGGATGCCAAGGTGCAGGCCGCCGACGTTGCCATCGCGCGTTCCCAGTACGAGCACGCCATCGCCATCCTCATCGGCAAGCCACCCGCGTCCTTTAGCCTGCCCCCTTCGCCTCTGCCGCTCTCAGTCTCGCCGCCAGTCGTCCCTCCCGGCCTCCCGTCTCAACTCCTCGAGCGCCGTCCCGACATCGCCGCCGCCGAGCGCCGCACCGCCGCAGCCAATGAGCAAATTGGCATCGCACGCGCCGCCTACTTCCCCTCGCTCAACATTGGCGCAACCGCCGGCCAGGAGAGCACCAGCATCACCTCGCTCTTCGAAAAATCGAGCTTCATCTACGCGCTCGGTCCCACCATTGGCGAAACCTTCTTCGACGGTGGCCGGCGCCGCGGCCTCTCCGAACAGGCTCGCGCCAACTACGACAGCACAACGGCCACCTATCGCCAGACCGTTCTCACCGCCTATCAGCAGGTCGAAGATAACCTCGTCGCCCTCCGCGTTCTCTCGCACGAGCAGGAGCAGCAGCGCCAAGCCACCGCCTCCGCCGTAGAGTCGGAACGCATCTTCAACAACCGCTACGTCGGTGGCGTCGATACCTACCTGCAGGTCATCACCGCCCAGACCTCGGCGCTCCTCAACCAACGCAACGATATCGACATCCTGCGTCGCCGCATGGACGCCAGCGTCCTCCTGATCAAGGTTCTCGGCGGCGGCTGGGACCGCACCCAACTCCCACCCCATTAGTCCCCACTGCACGCAAAAAGGCCGCTCACCGAGCGGCCTTCGTCTTCTCTATCCTGTACCTTCTGCTCTTAGTCGATCGAAATCTTCCGCAGCAGCCGGAAGTCCGATAGCATCTTTCCGGTTCCAAGCACGACGCTCGCCAGCGGATCATCCGCAATGGTCACCGGCAATCCCGTCTCCTCGCGAATGCGCTTATCCAGATTCTTGATCAGCGCGCCTCCGCCCGTCAGCACAATACCGCGATCCGAAATATCGGCCGAGAGCTCAGGCGGCGTCCGTTCCAGCGCCACGCGAATCGCATTCAGGATCGTCGCAATGCATTCAGCCAACGCCTCGCGAATCTCCGTGTCGTCAATCGTAATCGTCTTCGGCACGCCCTCAATCAGGTTGCGTCCCTTGATCTCCATCGACAGCGGCCGATCCAGCGGATACGCCGATCCAATATCGATCTTGATCTGCTCTGCAGTGCGCTCGCCGATCAGCAGGTTGTACTTGCGCTTGAGATACGTCATCACGGCTTCGTCCATCTGGTTACCGGCCATGCGCACCGACCGCGAGTACACAATACCCGCCAGCGAAATCACCGCAATGTCTGTCGTCCCGCCACCGATATCGACCACCATGTTTCCGCCCGGCTCCGTGATTGGCAAACCTGCACCAATCGCCGCCACCATCGCCTGCTCCACGAGATGAACCTCGCTCGCCTTGGCGCGATACGCCGAGTCCATAACCGCGCGCTTCTCTACCTGCGTAATCTCGCTCGGCACGCCAATCACGATGCGTGGGTGAACCATCATCTTCCGGTTGTGCGCCTTTTGGATGAAGTAGTTCAGCATCTTCTCTGTCTGCTTGAAGTCCGCAATCACGCCGTCCTTCATTGGCTTGATGGCAATGATATTGCCCGGCGTTCGGCCAAGCATCTCCTTTGCCTCTTTGCCCACAGCCTCAACTTCGCCCGTCACGCGGTTGACCGCGATAATCGACGGCTCATTCACAATGATGCCCTTGCCATGAGCGAAGACAAGAGTATTGGCCGTACCCAGATCGATCGCGAGATCGCTCGAGAACAGCGAAAAAATAGATCGCATGTTGCTCACACGCGAGGTCCGCATCTGAAAGTTTTTCGAGGACATGAGACCGATCGGTTTCCTAAGATAAAGAAAGATAAAGAGACTTATGTAAAGACGTTGGGCCCTAGCTGACCCGGCATAATCATTGTACGGCCTGCGAAGCAGTCTACTGCCTGAATGCCCAGGCGACTATACTCAAGACGTTTGCAACTTTGGCTCATAGCAGGAGAGATTCAGGCATGATCATCGGCGTCCCCAGGGAAGTAAAAGACCACGAAAGCCGCGTCGGCGTCACCCCAGCCGGCGCCAAAGCCCTTGTCGACGCTGGCCACAAGGTGCTCATCGAGCACAACGCCGGCGCCCTCTCCTCCTTCCCCGACGAAGAATATCTCGCCGTCGGCGCCGAAATCGTACCCGACGCCGCCAGCGTCTGGAACCCCGCCAATATGGTCGTCAAAGTGAAAGAACCGGTGGAAAAGGAGTACCCCTACTTCCGCCCCGGCCTGGTTCTCTTCACCTACCTCCACCTCGCCCCCATTCGCGGTCTCACTGATGCCCTCCTCACCAACAAAGTCACCGGCATCGCCTACGAAACCGTTCGCGACCACGCCGGATCCCTGCCCCTCCTCACCCCCATGTCCGAAGTCGCCGGCCGTCTCTCCGTGCAAGTCGGCGCCGCTTACCTAGAGAAGGAGCATGGCGGCCGCGGCGTCCTCCTCGGCGGCGTCCCCGGCGTTCCTCCCGGCAACGTCTGCATCATCGGCGGCGGCATCGTCGGCATCAACGCCGCCAAAGTCGCGCTCGGCATGGGTGCCCGCGTCACCCTGGTCGACCTCAACCTGAACCGCCTCCGCGAGCTTGACGACATCTTCTCCGGCCGCCTCTACACCCTCTACTCAAATTCCTACAACGTCGAGCGTGCCGTCTGCGAAGCCGACCTCGTCATCGGCGGCGTCCTCATCCCCGGAGCTGCAGCCCCCAAGATCGTCACCAAGGCAATGGTCGCCAAAATGAAGAAGGGCGCCGTCATCGTCGACGTCGCCATCGACCAGGGCGGCTGCATCGAAACCGCCCGACCCACCACCCACTCCGACCCGAGTTACGTCGTCGACGGCGTCGTCCACTACTGCGTCACCAACATGCCCGCCGCGGTCCCCAATACCAGCACCCTTGCGCTCACCAACGCCACCTTCCCCTACGTCCTGAAACTTGCCAAGTTAGGGGCCCACGCCGCCATCCACTCCGACCCCGGCATCGCCGAAGGCGTCAACACCTTCAACGGCTCGCTCACCTACAAAGCCGTCGCCACCGCACAGAGCCGCGACTTCACCCCGGTCGCCGACCTGCTCCCCTAACGCAACTCCCGTCCGCCCCACCCACCCATGACGCCCTCATGTCATGGGTGGGGCACAGGTTCCCACACCCGAAAAAAAGCCAACTCTCGCCGTCCGCGCAGGACCGCAGGACCAAAGCGAGTAAACTTGCTCGCATGGGAGTCGGTACATTTCGCCGCAGAGCCTTCGTCATCGCGCTCGGCGTGTGCCTCTTGGTGCTCTTCCTTTCTCTGGGAGCGCTCAACGCCTTCAATCCACAATTCCTCAATCCAAGCTCACCCCTCCAGACCCTGGTGTTCGTCAGTCTTTCTGTCATTGGATTCCTGCTCTTTGTCGGCGTCCTGGTGTTGCTCGTTCGCAACGTCCTCAAGCTCTACGCCGACCAGCGCAGCCGCGTCCTCGGCACTCGCCTGCGCACCCGCATGTTGTGGGGAGCCGTCCTCGTCTCCCTCGTTCCCCTCGTTTTCATGTTTGCCTTCAGCTATCTGCTGATGAACCGCGCTGTCGATCGTTGGTTCTCCCAACCGGTGACGCAGATGCGCGACGACGCCAACACCATGGCGCTCGAGCTCTATCAGTACGCCGACGCCAACGATCGATCCGAAGCCGACAGCATCGCCGTTGATCTGTCCAACCTGCCCCTATCCGACAAGCAGCCACTCCCCCCCGACTCCATCGCCGCAATTAATCGCATCTTCCAGCGCCACGAGGTTACCCTCCAGGGCGGCTTCGTCATCCTCTATCGCGACCGTCAAGCCATTGCCTCGCTCCATGTCCCAAAATCCCCCACAGGTAAATCTGAGCTGCGCTCCATCCAGCCCTCCGAGCCTTCCACAGACGAGAACTCTGACCCAAGACCCGCCGCGCTCTCAACGCCGCTCGAAGGCCCCACGGAACAGGCAATTCTGCAAGCCGCACAGCGTACCGACGAGCCCTTCTACTCCCTCTCCGGCACCGACTACACGCTCGCCACCGCCGGCCTTCCCAATGGCGACCTGGTCGTCTCAGGCATTCCGATCCCCGCGGGAATCTCCGCCACATCGCTTCGCCTCCGCAAATCTGCTGACAAATACTGGGTGCTCTACCGCGAGCGTCGAGAAGTTCGCAGCCTATACACCGGCTTCCTTCTCCTGACCACCGCGTTGGCCCTCTTCGCCTGCTGCTGGCTCGCCCTCAATCTCAGCAAGCAGGTCACCCGCCCAGTAGAGTCGCTCGCCGACGCGATGGAGGCCATCGCCGCCGGCGACTACGCGCACCGCGTCGGTCAATCTTCCACCGAAGAGCTCGGCGAACTCGTCGACAAATTCAACGTGATGGCCGCCGATCTCGAGAGCGCCCACGCCACCGCCGAGCGATCCACCGCTCAACTCTCAGACCTCAATCACGCGCTCCAGGCCCGCCGCACCGAGCTCGAAACCATCATCGAGACCATCCCCTCCGGCGTCGTTACCCTCTCCGCCGATCGCCGCATCCTGCTCGCCAACCGCGCCTTCTCTGAAATGCTCGACCCCGGTGGCCAGCGCCAATTCATCGGCCTGTCTCTCTCATCAGTCCTTCCCGCAGACATCATCGATGCGCTCGACCATCTCCTCCGCCGCGCACACCGGATGGGATCGGCGTCTGCCGAGATGCAAATGCAATCCAACGCGGGCATTCTTCACCTCGCGGCCACAGTCGCCCTCCTCGAAGGCCGTACTGCCAGCGGCCCCGATTCCCTCGCCTTCGAACACTCCGGCCGCGAGCATCGTGGATACGTCCTTGTCCTCGAAGACGCAACCGAGCTGCTCCGCGCCCAGAAGCAGAGTGCTTGGAAAGAAGTCGCCCGCCGCGTCGCCCACGAGATCAAGAACCCACTTACCCCCATCTCGCTCAACGCCGAACTCATCCAGAGACACATCGGCCGCCTCAGTTCCCTGCTCAACGAGCGCAGCCTCGAATCTCCCTCACCCACCATCATCCAGCGCTCCGTGGAAGTCATCTCATCGTCCGTTGAGACAATGAGATCGTTGGTAGATCAGTTCTCCTCACTCGCCGAGTTTCCCTCCGCGCGCCCCCACCCTTCCGACCTCAACACCATCGTCGAAAACTCGCTCGCGCTCTTCGCCGGCCGCCTCGGCAACATCCGCGTCCGTCAAAACCTCGCCACCAACCTGCCTCTCGTGCTCGCCGATCCCGAAGCCCTTAAGCGCGCCCTCTCCAACCTCATCGACAACGCCGCCGAGGCCATGCAGGAGAGCCTCCTCCGCGAACTCCACCTCTCCACCCGCGCCCTCCCCTCTGGCATGGTCGAACTCACCATCGCCGACACTGGCCCCGGCCTCACCGACGAGATGCGCGAAAGCCTCTTCCTCCCCTACTTCTCCACCAAGCAGCGCGGCACCGGCCTCGGCCTCTCCATCGCCGCCAAAATCCTCCAGGAACACCACGGTTCCATTCGCGCCGAAAGAAATATCCCTACCGGCGCCCGCTTCATCCTCGAACTCCGCCCAGCCTCCGACCCCACCGATGCCCCTGGTCCCACTACCGAAACCGCCCTCCACACGCAAGAAGAGCTCGCCTAACCACCACTCAACTCCTATCCTCTATCCCCTGCCCCTATGAACCACGTTCTCATCGTCGACGACGAAGCCGACATCCGCGAATCCCTCGAAGCCATCCTCCACGAGGAAGACTACGTCATCACCACGGCAGGCACCGCCGCTGAGGCCCTCGAGCTGATTCGCGACGCCGACTACCAGGCCGTGCTCCTCGATATCTGGCTGCCCGACGGCGACGGCCTCGACGTCCTCGCCGCCATCCGCGGCGACGTCTCCCATTTCCCCCGCCCCGGCGCTCCCGAGGTCATCATGATCTCCGGCCACGGCACCATCGAAGCCGCCGTCCGCGCCACCAAGCTCGGCGCCTATGACTTCCTCGAAAAGCCTCTCTCCATGGACCGCACCCTGCTCGTCCTTCGCAACGCCATCCAGGCCCATCACCTTCGCGAAGACAACCAGGAGTTCGCGCGCCAACTCACCAAGGGCTCCATCACCGGCGAATCCATCTCCGTCAAAGCCCTCCGTCAGCAGATCAAACTCATGGCCCCCACCAACGGCCGCGTCCTCATCTTCGGTGAATCCGGTGCCGGCAAAGAACTCGTCGCCCGCTCCATGCACGCCGAGTCCCTCCGCCGCGATCGCGTCTTCGTCGAGCTCAACTGCGCTGCCATCCCCGAAGACTTCATCGAGACCGAACTCTTCGGCTATCGCCACGGCGCCGGCCCAGGCGGTCCCAATCAACCCACCGAAAAACGCGGCACCTTCGAGCGCGCCGACGGCGGAACCCTCTTCCTCGACGAAGTCGGCGACATGAGCCTGAAAACTCAAGCCAAGGTCCTCCGAACTCTAGACGAGCAACGCTTCTACCCCGTCGGCGCCAGCACCCCCGTGCACGTCGACACCCGCGTCATCGCCGCCACCAACAAGGACCTCGAAGAAGAGATCGCCCGCGGCAACTTCCGCGAAGACCTCTTCTATCGCCTCAACGTCATCCCCTTCTTCGTGCCCCCTCTGCGTGATCGCAAGGAAGACATCCCTCTCCTCGCCCGCGAATTCCTCTCCGAGTTCGGCCAGCAGTATGGCCGCCCCCACGTCGAGATAGCCGACGCCGCCCTCTCTGCACTCAAGCAATACCACTGGCCCGGCAACGTCCGCGAGCTCCGCAACGTTATCGAGCGTGTCCTGATCCTCAATCCGAAAGCCCAGCGCATCGACACCAAACATCTCCCCATGCTCGTGCAACGGACTGAGGGTGTATCTCAGCGCACCGAAGGCAGCGCCTCCACCCGCTCAACCAACGGCAACCGCGAAGAGTTCTCCACCCTCCAGCCAGCCCGCGAAGCCTTCGAGCGCGACTACATCCTCAAAGAATTAGACCGCTGCCACGGCAACGTCACTCGCGCCGCCGAGTCACTAGGCCTCGAGCGCTCCCACCTCTACCGCAAAATGAAAGCCCTAGGCATTAGCACCCACGACTAGCTCTACGCATCTGTCCCCATCCTCGGAAAGCTGCGCGATATACTTCATGCTTCTCGCAACTTCTCATCCGGAGACGTCCCGTGACCATCCATCGTTCGCTCGCCCACGTGTGCGCCCTTTGCGCCATTGCTGTCCTCCCAGCCTGCGCGCAGGATCTCAACACCCTCGTCCAAAAAGAATCTCCCTCCCTCGTAGTCACCTACAAAGACCTCCACACCCACCCCGAACTCTCCCACCACGAAGAGCGCACCTCCGCCATCCTTGCCCAGGCCCTCCGCGAAGCGGGCTACACCGTGACCGATCACGTCGGCATCTACCCCGACGGCTCGCACGCATTCGGCGTCGTGGGCATCCTCAAGAACGGCCCCGGCCCCACCCTCCTCATCCGCGGTGACATGGACGCCCTCCCCATCGTCGAAGAAACCGGACTCCCCTACGCCAGCCACGTCATGACCAAGGCCGCCTCCGGCCAGGAAACAGGCGTCATGCACGCCTGCGGACACGACGTCCACGTCACGGTCCTTATCGGGACAGCGCGCGCCATGGCCGCCACGAAATCCCATTGGCACGGTACCCTCATGCTCATCGGCCAACCGTCCGAAGAAACCATCGACGGCGCCAAGGCCATGCTCGCCGACCACCTCTACGCTCGCTTCGGCACCCCCGACAAAATCATCGGCCTCCACGACACCAACCAGCTTCCCGCCGGCAAAATCGGCTACGTCTTCGGCCCCACCCTCGCCAGTTCTACCTCCATCGACGTCCTCATCCACGGCATCGGCGGCCACGGCTCCGCGCCCCAGCTAGGCCGCGATCCCATCACCCTCGCCGCCCTCTACATCACCCAGATCCAGACCATCGTCAGCCGCGAAGAAGATCCCCAGGACCCCTCTGTCCTCACCGTCGGCACCATTCACGGCGGCACCAAGCGCAATATCATCCCCGACGAAGTTAAGCTCGAACTCACCACCCGCTCCTTCACCGACAAGAGCCGCCAGACCATCATCGACGGCCTCAAACAAATGGCCGCCGGCCTCACTCTCTCCGCAAACCTGCCCCCGGAAAAGGCTGCAACCGTAACCGTCCTCGAGAACGAATCGACCCCCGTCATGTTCAACGATCCCGCCCTGATGAAGTCCGTCAGCACCACGTTGATCAAAACCTTCGGCGCCGACCGTGTCGTCGAGCAACAAAAAATCATGGGCAGCGAAGACGTCGGTGTCTTCGGCCTCGACCGCAAAATACCCGTAGCATTTTTCTGGCTCGGCGCCATGGACCCCGCAAAGTTCGCCGCCGCCCAGGCAGCCGGAAAGTCACTCCCCGGCCCCCACACCAGCCACTTCGAGCCTCTCCCTCAACCCACCATCGAAACCGGCGTAGAAGCGATGACCACCGTCGCGACCTCACTCCTCCAACCCTAGCGCATCCGCCGGTACCGCACCGTCCCCGCATCATCGCCTTCGCCCACGTAGCTCATCCCGCAGCGCTCCATCACCTTGATCGACTCCGGCAGCCGCGGATACGTCTGCGCACTCACCGACTCCACGCCCTCCACCGTCAGCAGCCACTCCACCAGCGTCTGCGCCGACGCGGTAGCATATCCGCGCCGCTGAAACGCCGGCAGCGTCGAATACCCAATCTCCACATCCCCTTGCGCCCGCGGAAATCCTCCAATCGCCCCCACCAGCGTCCGACCTCTCCCCAGGCCTCCATCCAGCACCACATACCGATGCCACCCAAAGCTCGCCGGCCACTCGTCATACTGCTTCTGAATGATCCGATACACATGCGGCTCCCAATCCACCGGCGGCCACTCCCGTGTAAGCTTTGCCCGCAGCAGCGCCCCCAGCCCCACCGCGTCGGAATTATGTTCTGCCACCAGCATCTCGGACGTGATCGCCACCAAGCGGAGGCCGCCAACCTTCAGATCGGCCACGCGCGCAGTTCGGGCTTGCAAGCCGAGCGCGGCTCCCCACTGTAGAAAATCAATCACTCAGCATCCTCCACCGGTTTGGTCCGGCCCTCTGCTTCGCTCTTATCCGGACGATTTCGATGCTGCGTCTCCGCCAACTGTTCCAACTGCCGCCGCCAATCCAGTTCCTCGACAAACCCGCGCGAGCTTCTCCACTCATCCTGCACCTTCACAAAAAGTTCCAGGAACACCCGCGTCCCCAGCAGACCTTCAATATCCTTACGCGCCGTCGTCCCAATCTGTTTCAGCATCGCCCCCTGCTTGCCAATTAAAATCGCCTTCTGGCCCTCGCGCTCGCAGAAAATCGCCGCCGTAATCTTCGTCACCGGCAGCCGTCCCGCCTTATCCTTCTTCATCGACGCCGGTTCTTCCCACCGCTCAATCACCACCGCCGTCGCATAAGGAACCTCTTCGCCAGTCAACAGCAAAATCTTCTCACGAATAATCTCCGCAGCCAGAAACCTTTCCGGCTGATCGGTCAATTGATTCTTCGGGAAATACCTCTGCCCCTCCGGCAGCTGCGCCACCACCTTATCCAGCAGCAGTTCCAACCCCTCGCGCTTCTTCGCCGAAATCGGAATCACATCCGCGAACGTATGCAGCGACGTCCAGTGCGCAATCAAGGGCAGCAGCGCACTCTTCGGCAGCGCGTCAATTTTATTCAGCACCAAAATCACCGGGCAATCCAGCTTCTTCACCAGCTGCAGTGAAAAGTCATCCTCCGCCTTCGACAGCAGCCGCCGATGCTGCCCCAGCGTCCGTACCTTGCGCGCCTCCGCAAACTCCTCACTCGTCCGAGGCTTCTCCGCCACCGGCAGCCGATGCGTCACATCCACCAGAAAAATCACCGCATCGCGCGTCTCCAGCGCATCATGCACCTCCTGCATCATGCGCTTATCCAACTGCGTCTCGGGCTTGTGCACTCCCGGCGTATCCACCAGCACCACCTGCGCCTGCGCCCGGCCCGGATCCCCCTTCGCCTTCTTACGAACCGGCAACTCCAGCACCCCCTGGATGCGCGTCCGCGTCGTCTGCGGCTTATGCGTAACGATCGCCAGCTTCTGCCCCAGCAATGCATTCAACAGCGTCGATTTACCCGCATTCGGGCGGCCAATAATCGAGACGAAACCAGTACGAAGTGCCATCCCTCTATCATGACACCGATTTAAATCAGCCATCCTCGAGAATCCATGCCCGACCTGCGTCGACTCCACCACCCCTCCACTCAGGAATGACGGTGAACTTCGAAGTCCGCCATCACTTCCGAAATGCCGACGCTTCGGGACTTATGACACCTGGCAGGCCATCGATTGCCTTGATAAAGTGGTCGCATGTTCAGGCGATTGCTTCTCGTTGCTCTTCTCTTAAGCCCTTGCGCGCTACACGCCCAGACTCCCGCGGATGCGGCTGCGAATGAGGGCATCTGGCAAGGATACGACGGTGAATGGCGCTATGTTTCACGCCTTCTGCTCTCCATGGCCGAGGCCATCCCCGCGGACAAGTATGGCTGGCGACCGCAGCCGGGAGTACGCTCCGTCAGCGAGGTGCTCATGCATATCGCCCGGTCCAACTACTACCTGCTCAGCATTACCGGGCCACAAATGCCACCCGAACTCGCGTCCGACAGTGCAGAGACAGCAATTGTGTCCAAGCCGGAGGTGGTGGCATACCTGCGGCGGTCTCTCAACGCAGTCAAAACAGCGCGGGCCCAACTGAAGCCTGGCGATCTGCAGCGCAAGGTCAAGATATATGGCGAAACCGTAGACGTAGACGGGATGTACCTGCGGATCATCTGCCACGACAATGAGCACATGGGTCAACTTATCGCCTACGCACGCATGAACGGGATCGTGCCACCTTGGTCAGCAGGCGTGATTCTCCCCAGGTAGTCATCCGTTTTCGGGGCTGCACCCCGCTGGTGGCCGAAACAAGTTATCCCTACCCCTCCCCGCCAGCCGGAAATCCCATCAGCCCCACCCTCACCCGCTCCACCCGCCGATCCGTCGACGCAATCACCTCCAGCCGCAACGGACCATCCTCCACCACCTCGCCCGGCAGCGGAATGTGTCCCGCCATCTCGCTCACCAACCCTCCCACCGTCGTCGCCTCGTACTTCCTCAGAAGCTCCGCCAGGCTCTCGTCGTCATCCCCTGCATCGATCCCATCCTCCCCCGCACTCTCCCCCAGGTCCACACCGTCACCCGACCCTTCCAGTAGCTCCCGCAGTCGATCCACCTCAAAGCTTCCCTGCACCACCCACGTCCCCTCGCTCTCCGCAACCGGCGCGTCCCCATCCGCGTCTGTGTCGTGTTCGTCCTCGATCTCTCCCACGATCGCCTCAATCAAATCCTCAATCGTTACCAGCCCCGCAACCCCGCCATACTCATCAATCACGATGCCCATATGCTGCTTCTGCCGCTGCATCTCCCGCAGCAACTCGTTCACCTTCTTGGTCTCCGGAATGAACAACGCCGGCCGCTGCAGCTGCGCCACCGTCCGCGTCGCGGCGTCGGTGTCCTTCACCGCCAGCAGGTCCCGCGCAAACGCAATCCCCGTAACCTGATCCAGCGATTCTCCATACACCGGCACGCGCGAAAAATTATGCGCATTCACCTCCGCCGTGAATTTCTCCAGCGAAGTCTTTCCCGCGACCGCGAACATCTCTGGTCGCGGCGTCATCACATCGCGCACCACCTTGTCGCCGAACTCCACCACGCTCCGCACCAGCTCGCGGTCCTCCTCGTCTAGGACACCTTCTTCCTCACCCGCCTCCAGCAGCGCATCCATCGCCTCTCCCGGATGCTCAAGCTGCTGTGTCTCCGGCTCTGCTAATCCCGCGATGGACAGCAGCAGCCCAATCGTCAGCGTCAGCGGCAGCACCAAATAAAACAGCACTCGAACTAGAAACGAAATCCGCGCAATCCACTCGCCCCTCGTCTTCGTGAAAAAGATCTGCGGCAGCAAGCGATCAAATACCAGCATGGCAAGTAACAACTCGAAGACGGTCCGCCCGATCTCAACCGGACTCTCCCCCACCTTCCCTTGCAGATGAATTGCCAGCAGAAATATCAGCGCCCCCAGCGCAATCTGCCGCAGCACCGACGCAGCCATTGCCGACGACTGCCGGCTCAACCGTAACTTGGGCTCTACCCACCGCTCCCACGCGTCAATATTCTCCGTGTACTCGCGCGAGAGAAACTTGCCCATCTCAAAATAAATTCGGTCCACATAAGCCGCGAGCGCCAACAGGCACAGCAGCAGAAACACCGTTACGTCATAACCGGTAATCATGCCCGCACCCCGCTCCGTCGCCCCGCGTCGCGCCCTTTGCGTATAAACCCCGCGCCCTTCGCCTGTATAGCCTTTGCCTTTGCTTTTCTTTCTGTCATTCCCTCCGGGAATCTGCTTCTCGCGTTTGCCTCTGCCTTTGCGGTCGTTCCTGAACCCTCCACCCGCGCAATCAACCCATTCGGCAGCCGCAACTTCGCCCGCAGCCCACCCTCGCGCTCCGCCATCTCTCCACGATCCGTCTCATGATCCATCCCGGAAAGATGCAGCAACCCATGCAGCAGCAACACCCGCACCTCGTCACGCAGCGAATGCCCATGTTCCTCAGCCTGCCGCTTCGCCGTATCCAGCGAAATCGCGAGATCGCCACCGTGCTCGCCCGCAAGTTCTTCCGCCGCAGGAAAGCTCAGTACATCAGTAGCCTTGTCCTTCCCCCGATACTCGCGATTCAACCGCCGCAGCGTCCTATCCCCAGCCAGCAGCACGTCCACCTCGCCCTCAAGCCCCACCGCCGCCTGCGCCGTCCGCAGAAACCGGCTCAGCCCCGACCGCGACAGTCCCCAAACGCGCCAAACCTCGGCATCCGGAACCTGCCCGATCTTCCCAGCATTCCCACTCAGCGTTCGCGGAGGTTCCATGGTCATCATGCTTGCTCTGATGCTACCGCAACCACGCCCCATAGCAAGCGATACTCATCACAATCCAATGCTATTTCAACCTCTTAGAAACAAATCGTTTACGACTTGCCCGCGCGCACCTTCCCGAAATGCAGCGCCAGCTGAATCGAGATCGCCAGCGCCCCCGCCCCCAGCGCCACCCACCCGGCAGCACCCCAAGGCCAAAAGAAATGCAGCAGCACCAACCCCACCACCAGGTTCCCAAATCCCCAAACCACATTAACCACCGCCGACGACTCGCCCACTCCCGGCGGCTTCGCAAACGGTGACTGGAACGGTGCCCCGCTAACTCCATACACAAAGTGCGGGACACCATTCGCCAGAAACATTCCACTCAAAAATTCAAGCAAATAAAAATACCAGGGCACCAGTGCTACTCCTAATCCCTGCCTTATTGCGGATGCAGCATCCGTTTCCGCGTCTCGTCTTCCTGGATCGTAAGCGGAACCCCATCCACCGCCAGCGGCAACTGCTCGGCCCGCTGATATGTGTCATAGGCCCGCACAATCCGCTGCACCAGCAGATGCCGCACCACATCCACATCCTCAAAGTGACAGAACTTGATGCCCTCCACGCCATCCAGCACGCGCATGGCCTCAAACAATCCACTCTTCTTCGGATTCGGCAGATCGATCTGCGTCAGATCGCCGGTAATCACTGCCTTCGACGCATTCCCAAGCCGCGTCAAAAACATCTTCATCTGCTCATTAGTAGTGTTCTGCGCCTCGTCCATGATGATGAACGCGTCATTGAGCGTGCGCCCGCGCATGAACGCCAGCGGCGCCACCTCAATCACGTTGGACTCCAGCATCTTGTCGACCTTCACCGGATCCAGCAAGTCATACAGCGCGTCATACAGCGGCCTTAGATAGGGATCAACCTTCTCCTGCAACGACCCCGGCAAAAATCCCAGCCGCTCGCCAGCCTCAACCGCCGGCCGCACCAAAATAATCCGCGACACCTTCTTCGCCAGCAGCGCACTCACCGCCATAGCCACCGCCAGGTAAGTCTTGCCCGTACCCGCCGGCCCAATCCCAAACACCATGTCATTGGTCTCAATCGACTCCACATACTTCCGCTGGTTCGGCGACCGCGGCTGCACCGAGCGCTTCGTCCCTACCGCCCGCTGCTTGCCACTCTCCACCAACCCGCGCAGCGTAACCGCCGGATCAGATACCACCATCTTCAACAGCGCATTCAATTCGCCGTTGTGTGGATGCACCCCAAGTTTTCGCAGATGTTCAAAATCGGAGAAGATTCCCTCCACCCGGGCCACCGCCGCAGCCTCGCCCATCAACTGGATACTGTCCGACCGCAAGTCGATCTGGACGGCCAGCCCATCTTCCATCAAACGAAGGTTCTCGTCGCGAGTGCCATACAACGGCTCGATTCCAGGGGGCAGGGGCAATGCTTTTTTTACCAAGAGTTTGCCTGACCTCCGTCAGGAGAGTACAAGACGAGGCATGACGCTACCTCTCTGTTTTTAGATGCAGGGGGAATGACAGCGACTCTACACCGCCCGTCGCGGCACCGGTACCGCACAGCCGCCATGCGATCCATCGCAAGCTGTACATTCACCGGATTGGCCTTAACTGAAATGAAGTTTGCCAATAGAGTATCGATGTTGAGCCAGAGCCTAATCGTCACCCTCCTCACGCGTCAAGCCGCGCTGTGTAAATTCCCGACCAATGTCGAACCAAGTTCGTACCCCTCTCATCCGACTTCGCCTTTCGACCCCGCCTTCATTGACCCAACCCCCACAAATCCAGTAAAATCAAGCCTGCAGAGGAACCGCTGCACTGCGCTTCTGGTTCAGCACCAGCCTCCTCCAGCATCCCCTTTCCCAACCGGAAAAGAAAAGAGTCTCGCACCATGGCAAATCACGTTTCTTCGCTCAAGCGCGCCCGTCAGACCATCACCAAGACGGCCATCAATCGTGCCAACAAGTCCAAGCTCCGCGGCGCCCTCCGCCTCATGCGCGAGGCCCTCACCGCCGGCGACAAGAAGACTCTCGTCGAGACCTACCGCTCCACCGTCTCCGTCCTCGACAAGAGCGTCCAGAAGGGCGTCCTCCACAAGAACACGGCCAGCCGCTATAAGGGCCGCCTCAACGCCCGCGTCAAGGCCGTCGTCACCAAGGCCAAAGCCGCCTAACACCTTCCCTGCATCCCCAAAAGGCCAGCCCCGCGCTGGCCTTTTGCTTTTCCCTTCCAATCCACCCAAAACTCTCTGGAACCTGCGTCCTCACCTCCGCGTACAGTACTCTGTCAGGGACATTCTTTGGCCGCGTACCCCCACGTCTCCATCAGCCTCCGTCGCCCCAGGCTGACCACCTCACCCCAACCCGAACCGGAGTCCTCTCAATGATCGCCCGCCTCCTGCATCGCGCATTGTCTCTGCGCATCTCGCTTGCCGCCTTGGCAATCTGCACTGCCGCTCCCCTCGCCCTCCAGGCCCAATCGCCTGCACCCGCCGCCCCACCCCAGACCCACTACCTCCCCGCGCCCGCATTCGACACCTCCTCCATCAACAAAGCCACCGACCCCTGCACCGACTTCTACAAATACGCCTGCGGCAACTTCGCCGCCGCCAATCCCATCCCCTCTGACCAGTCCGGCGTCGACCAGTTCTACACTCTCTACAACGTCAACACCCAGGAACTCAACGGCATCCTCACCAAGTACGCCGCCCCCGATCCCGCCCGCACGCCCAACCAGCAGAAGATCGGCGACTACTACGGCGCCTGCATGAACACCTCCCTCATCAACCAGAAGGGCCTAGCTCCGCTCCAACCCCTCCTCGATCAAATCAACGCCGTCTCCAAAGACAACCTCACCTCTCTCGCAGGTGAACTCCAGCGCTACAACGTCAACGTCTTCTTCGGCTTCGGCGAAGAGCAGGACTTCAAAGACTCCAGCAAGCAGGTCGCCGTTATCGATCAAGGCGGTCTCGGCCTCCCCGAGCGCGACTACTACACCCGCACCGGCGACAAGGACAAGCAGCTCCGCGCCCAATATGTAACCCACATCGCCAAGATGCTCACTCTCGCCGGCGAACCCGCCGCCGATGCCCAGCGCGATGCCACCAACATCCTCGCCTTCGAGACCAAACTCGCCGAAGCCTCCATGACCAACACCGAGCGCCGCGACCCCGAAGCCGTCTATCATCCCCAGTCCCTCGCCACCTTCGAGCAAAGTATCGGGAACATAGACTTCACGCCCTTCTTCGAAGCTGTACACGCCCCCAAAATCGATTCCCTCATCAACGCCAACCCCAAGTTCTTTCCCGCGATGGTACATGCCGTGCGTGAGACCGACCTGGACACCCTCCGCGCCTACATGCGCTTCCAGCTCCTCACCACCTTCGCCAGTCAACTGCCCCAGCCCATCGACGCCGAAAACTTCGACTTCTACGGCCGTGAGCTCGAGGGTGTACCCGCCCAGCGCCCGCGTTGGAAGCGCTGCTCCGCCGCCGTCGACGGCGCCCTCGGCGAAGCTCTCGGACAGGTCTATGTCGAGCAATACTTCGCCGGCGACAGCAAGGCCAAGACCCTCCAGATGGTTCACGACATAGAGGCCGCCATGGATAAGGACATCGACACCCTCGATTGGATGAGCCCCGCCACCCGTGTCCGCGCCAAAGAAAAACTCCACGCCGTCGCCGACAAGATCGGTTACCCAGATAAGTGGCGCGACTACAGCAAGCTCACCATCAGCCCCGACGATGCCCTCGGCAACGACCAACGCGCCACCGCCTTTGAGAACGATCGCCAGCTCAATAAAATCGGCAAGCCCGTCGACCACAACGAGTGGGGCATGACACCTCCAACCGTCAACGCCTACTACAACCCCAGCATGAACGACATCAACTTTCCCGCCGGCATTCTCCAGCCCGCCTTCTATGACCCCAAAGCCGATCTCGCCGTGAACTACGGTCACATTGGCGCCGTCATTGGCCATGAACTCACCCACGGCTTCGACGACGAAGGCAAGAAGTTTGACGGCAAAGGCAATCTAGCCGACTGGTGGACCGCCGAAGATACCACCAAGTTCGAAGCCAAGACTGGCTGCGTGGTCAACGAGTACGGCAACTTCGTAGCCGTTCCTGGCGCCACCCCAAAGGATGATGTCCACGTCAACGGCAAACTCACCCTCGGTGAGAACACCGCCGACAACGGTGGCCTCGTCCTCGCCTACCTCGCCTACCTCGATCGCGCCAGCAAAGACGGCCTCGACATCCACAAGAAGCTCGATGGCTACACCGGTCCCCAGCGCTTCTACATCGCCTTCGCCCAGAACTATTGCGAAAATACCCGCCCCGACGCGATCCGCGAGCAAGTCCTCACCGACCCCCACTCGCCCGATCACTTCCGCGCCAACGGTGCCATCGTCAACCAGCCCGGCTTCGCCACCGCCTTCGGCTGCAAGAAAGGCACCCCCATGGTCCCCACCGACAGCTGCCGCGTCTGGTAACCATCAACCAACCGCATCAACCGAACGCCCCGGAGCCTACAAGCTCCGGGGCGTTCTTGCATTCCGCACCAAGGACAGGCACACGCACCAAGGGCCAACGGCCCGACATATATTCGAGGGGGTCGAAGGCCCCCGCCACCATGTGCACAATTTGGAAACCACCCAGCCATCGCACGCGCACCGCGTCATCTCCGACAAGCGCCTACAACCGAAAATAAAAATCCCGAAAACAGCCCAAATTCCGCATGTCAAGCCCCTTCCACCCCCCAACCTCACAAAACCCGCACCACCACTGCCGATTTCTTCCCAGCCCTGTTGGCATACTTACCCCACCAACCCAACTACAATTGAAGTAGCGCCATTCAACCAAAGATCCATAGCAGCCTGCGCAAGCAGGGGGTACTTTGCCCACCAAAGTCTCTCAACCACTACTTTACGTCAAAAGTCCACCAAAGAAATGTCATACTTTCACAGGTAACCCATTTGAATGGAATGGTTTACGGAGTAAGTATGACCAAGGGGGGAGGGGGTATGCAGGCACTCGGAAAACACC
>Ga0302315_10000535_pt1 | contig 42798 bp, 27 predicted proteins | sample III_Palsa_N3_1_FD_200532 | JGI IMG/M metagenome (GOLD analysis project Ga0302315, IMG submission 200532) | Peat permafrost microbial communities from Stordalen Mire near Abisko, Sweden - III_Palsa_N3_1 | ecosystem: Environmental > Terrestrial > Soil > Palsa > Peat permafrost | place: Sweden...
CATACAATTCCAACCCCGATCCATCCGAGAACTCCTTATTTTGCTGCTCCTTTCCGTTGTATCTGTATTTATTGATTTTCCCGAACTGCAACGCCTGAGAACTAATCCCCGCCATCGTCAGCCCGAATGGATAATAATGTCCATAAAAGCTATTTCATGACAAACGATTATCGCTTAGATATCATCTGATAAAGTAATCCTGGAGGTACTGATTGGCGTTTGCTATTAGGCGACAAGAGTAATATATAAACGGCATTTGAGCGTTTTAAAAACAAAATGTCCTATAAATCGTCCGGCACTTTTTTGGCGACTGCATCTATCATTCCGGCTTTTTGATAGTCTCTGGCCCGACAAAATTCATATTCTCCGGCCAGTCCGCGCAGTGCCATAAGTAGGCACAGCAATCGTGGAAATTCAAACTACCATTCAATATCATCAGTTACCTCCTTTAAATCTCCAATAAAAGCCCGCTTATCAAAATCCTCAAATTTGTATTTGCTGAATGTCTGCTCTGACACTTCCACAATCTGCCCTTTGATAATCCGCTTCTTTTCTTCAATCTCAGCATTCTTTATTGACTCAAAATCCAACAATATATCATACTCAAAACGACCGACGTTTTTTAAGAATCGTTTTCGTTGCCTAAAATCTTGAGGCCTGCAAATTAACACAATACCAATTGTGCTAATGCCATTTCCATAAACTCTTTTTTCAAACTCTTCACCTATTGAATCAGTAAATGCCAAGACTTTAAAGGCATCAATCCCTAATTCATAACTCCATTCAACAAATATTTCTACTTTCATTTTATTGTAATTTAGAATTGCCGGGAGGAAAATCTCCGTGTTGAACAGCATAATTAATCAACTTCATCGTTTCAAGAAACTCCACTTCTTCTTTCGTTCCTGTAAATTCGTTAACATAAAGCAACCCGCTGCCTGTATTCCTGTAAAAAGACTGTGTATATCTTTTGAGACTTCTACTCGTTGTTCCTATTTTCCATGTATCCCCCTTATCTAACCATGTAACGCCATCAAAGCCTAACCCCCATGTTCTTTTTGGATAAACTCCGTTTTTTGTAGCACGCAAAGTATATTGTTCGTAGTTAGGATTACTTGAGCTTGGTGGCTTTGGGGGGCTGAAAAAAGGATCAGATTTAGGAGGAGCCTTAGGCCCCATATACGGCTCCTTACCGATAGATTCAGGCAGCAAAACGCCGATAATTGTTAAGGGCGCGCCCAATGCAAGAGTACTCCCGCTAATTACTCCGGTTTCAACGACAGCTTCACCAGTAGCAGCAGCCGCCACCGGAGCAGCGGGCGAGCCTCCTGATGGACTCTGTGGAGCAAATACATCTGGCTTACTACCCCCTGGAACATTATCAGGCGAACCCGAAGGATCAAATATGTTTGGCAATTTTGGTAGAGGGGGAGCCACAATCGTTATATGCCCCATCTGTGGTATACTATCAGGCGCCAAACCTAAGGGATCGTTAAGAAGGACAGGGTTGTTATCAGCGAATGAATATGGACTGTTGCCTTCCATCATGTCAGCAATTGGATCTAATTGATGGAATCTGCCAATTTGGCCATCATACATTCTGAAGTTTGCATCATACAGTTCTAGTCCAGACCCGTCGCTAAATTCCTTATTCTGCTGTTCATTTCCTCCGTTATACCTGTATTTATTGTACTTCCCAAACTGTAAAGCCTGAGAGGATATCCCCGCCATCGTCAACCCAAACGGATAATAATGCTCTTCCTCAGTAATGGGCCCCCTTCGATACTGAATATTCAACTTATCAAAGAACACATTCTGCTGACTCTCATTGGAGACATAAATATAAATGTAACCATTTTTAGTTACAGTAGGAATACTGGCAGTCAAAACTTGCTTATTCATTGTTCCAGTAATAGCTGGAATCTGAGTTACCCCTCCGGCAACGTAGTTTAACTGCTCATCAAACAAGACCCAGTTTAAAAACGCTTTCGGCTGCGCGGGCAAATAATCCGGAGTCTCCTGGTTACTAAAGAAACTAGCCATAGCCGGCGACAAAGCTGCCGTTACCGGGCTAATAGCTCCCGCCAGGTGAGCGCCTCCTTCTCCTATGACGTCATTGGTAAGCGAACTCAGCAGATCGTTGATCAAGGGTGTCTCGCCGCTAGGTGCGGATTGGACTGGGGTATTGTACCAGCCATATACGTTGGCGCTGAGTGTATCTCTTGCCATTACTTTCAGTACTATGGCGGGGCCTATTCTGTTGCCGCCTGTACTTCCATTTAGCATGCTCACATAATGATTACTGGTATCTCCACCTGTAGTTGGCTCAAAACCATTGGGTGTTGCATATTGGGTGGTGTTGACATTATTAAATATACTGTCTTCTGTTGCGGCCACCTTGGCCTCCATGGTCGCTACATAAATAGACGTATCCTGCTCTTCGGTCAGCACCATCCGGGTATCACCCAAATGATCCTTGATAAAATAATCGTAAACAAGGCCACTATATGCTGCACCAGTTAATTGACTTATTTTATTGATGTATCTTATTCTGCCCGCATCATGGCTTATGAACTGCAAGGTATCACTGTGATAAATAAAAGCACCGATATAGGTTGTGGTATCTTGTTTACCACCTTTGGTGGAGTCAGTAACGATTTTCTGGTATTTTACACCACCCGCATCATAAACATAGTTAACATTTCCCTTCCCTTTAATATGGATATATTCAGCCAGATTTAAGTAGTTATACCTAATACTATCAATATTTTTATTCTTATCCCTCGACAGATTTCCATTCACGTCATAAGCGTAATCGTTACCACTAGTATTGCCATCCTGAAAGTCTCCCAAATGATAAGTTGAATCAATGGGGGCGGCATCCGTTACACTATTCAATTGATTACTGCTACCACTATAAGCGTACGTCAACTGATCAATAGGGGCGGAGCTAGTGACCTCTAAACCATTCTGGTTCATCGTCAGGATATTGCCATTGGGATCGTAGGCAATTTGGGGAACACTGAAATCAATTTTTGCATCGGTAGCAAAAGTGGCCCCATCCCCATTATCATTTTGCAAATAAGGAGCTGAAATCAATCTGTTGATATTGTCATACAAATAGCCATATGCCCTATCCATGCTGTTGCCTGCACTCTTCCATTTGATTCCGGAGATATTTCCATTATATTGAGAAGTGGCAAAGCCGTAATCATAGTTTAGCTCCATACCAAAATAGTGGGTGCTTCCGCCTGTAATATAATTACGATTAATCCCCCTTAACCAGCCGCGTATATTGTAATCATAATTTAGAGATTCGATGTTATTACCAAGGCTTTTCTGGCTGAGCTGGCCCAACGCATCATAAGTTAGGCTATTAATAGTTCTTGTGATACCGTTATCATTGACCTGTTCGGCCGTTTGTAATATTCGGCCCATATGATCGTATATGCTTGCACTCAATATAGTGGTACGAGGATTTAATGTGCTGGCAGCATTGTTATGCCTCTCATAGCTAGAAAGCACCTTTCCGGTAAAATCATATAAAACAGTAGACGTATCGCGGCTTCCGGAAATATTATCAGCAATCGTTTGAATTCCCCTACCCTTTTCATCATAGTAGGTAACTGAAGTCAACCACTGGGTACTTGGAGCCTCCAATACCCGGGTTTTCATTGTAGTTACAAGCCCGTTGGCCAAACTACTCTGAATAACCGGAAACGGATAACTGTTTGCATAACTTGTCAATTTGCTTACATCCACGCTAGTAAAAGACGGTACTGCGACCTGCGTATAATTATCATAAAACATCTGGGTATTAAGCGTATAACTCTCAGGATAGGCCTGATCGTTGTTTTCATTTTGCTGCATCTGATCCAATGTATAGGTAGAAGACGCCGTATAAATTCCGGTTTGTACCGGCCTATCCAAGGTGTCATAATTGGAAACCGTCCATTGGTTCTGATTTCGCAAGTTCCCGTCCTGGGTCAATACCGGCAGGTCCTTTAAGTTATAGACTACATATACAGGAGCAGCATCGGGAACCTTCTTCAGGATTACCCTTTTCCTTCCATCATACGAATATTGGAAACACAGGTTTGTAACCGATGTCAGATTCCAACCATTATTGTAAATGGCGGCCACGGCCTTGGGTGGTATTACACAACGAAGGTTATGAAGATCATCGTACACATAATAAGTGGATAACCATCCGTCATAGGCAGCAGACGGATTCATGCTTTCCTGCACTTTTTTGAGCACAACTTGCCCGTCCTCGTCCTTGTATTCTCTTACCGAATGTCCATTTTCATCTGTTGATTGGCTTATGTACAGTGTACCTGGGGCATATAGGGCAGTTGTGGTAGGCCAATCAGTCTCACCGTATGTTACCGTCCATATCTGGACTGCATCTGCGGCCGTATTGATCAAATAAGCTGAGCTGTTTCCCCTTCCGGCGCCGGTCCAGCTATTGCCTGGCGGGGAGGCTTGAAGAACACGGTTGAGAGGAGACGCTTCATAAGTTGCATTGCTGTAATAGTAGTTCTCGGCATTGCTAAAGTAGGTGTTATAAAAACCGGGCTGCTGGGTTTGGGCATTGGGACGGAAGTGCCCGGTTGCCGCATTATCTGTATAGGGCAGGTACTGCTGGGCCACCCTGCCAAAGGGATCATAGAAAGTAGTACTGATCAAGTCAGCCTGACTGGGATTGCCTTGTTTATCTACGACCTGGATGGTACGTCCCAACCCATCAGCGTATTCAGTGGTTTGGTGCATATCATATACACTCGTCAGACCATTCGCCGTGGCCGTATCTGTGATCCCTGGTTTCGTAATCGTCTTTGACCTGACAAAATTCATATCCTCCGGATCTGAAGGCAGGATGGCGTAAGCAGGCATGGCAATGGCCGTCTGGGATCCGGCGGGTATTACATCTGAACCAGGAGCATTGGTATTGGAGGCCACTGTAAATGTCAGGACGTTGGAAATCACCGTAACCCCATTACTTGTTTCCAGCAAACGGGCATAGGTATTCGTATAAAGGCTCCCGGGAGCATAAATCAGGCTGGTAGCGCCTGTGATGGGCAACCAGATTACGTTATTGACAGAAGTATCCCATTGATAGGTATATATCCCATTTCCACCGGTGGGGCCGGCAGTGCTGATATCCCCTGGATCACCTCCGTAAGGCAGGGAAAGCACACCTGCCGTGATGGCCCCAGCCACTAAAGGAGGATAGACGGATACAGTATCTGTTAGCGAAGTTACCGTGACGCCATTACTGGTTGACACGATATGGTAATATTGCGTTGCGGTCAAAGTACCAGGAGCGTAGGTAAGGCTGGTAGCGCCGCTGATGGACGCCCAGGTACTGCCATCTGTGGATGAATACCAAAGGTAGGTATAGTTCCCGTTTCCTCCTGTAGCCGTCGAAGCAGTAATGGAAGCGGCGGCTGTATTATAATTGATATTTTGCCTGGACGGGCTAATAGTTCCGGTAATCAGCTGTGGGTACACGGTGACAGTAGCAGTCGGAAAGGCCACACTGACGCTATTGGTTGACGATACAATATGATAATATCTGGTGGCTGTCAATGTTCCTGGGGCATAGGTCAGCGTAGTCGCGCCTGTGATAATGGACCACGTACTCCCATCTGTGGACATGTACCACTGGTAGGTATAACTGCCCATACCTCCTGTAGGCGCTGTAGCGGTTAAAGTGGCCACCGCCGTGTTAAAGTTGATAGCCTGGGTGGCAGGACTAGTGGTTCCCGCGATCAGTTGAGGATATACCCCCACCGTAGCAGAGGCAGAAGTCACGGTAGCCCCGTTGCTAGTAGAAACTATATGATAATAGTGGGTGGCTGTCAGAAGACCCGGCGCATAGGTCAAGGCGGTAGCACCGGTGGCGAGAGTCCATGTGTTCCCATCCAGCGAATAGTACCACTGGTAGGTATACGTTCCGCTACCACCGGTGGCCGCAGTGGTCGTTAATGTTCCTGCAGTGGAATCATAATTGATATTCTTGGAGGCGGGACTGATCGTACCGGAAACGAGCGCCGGGTAAACAGATACCGTCGCCGTGGCTGAATTCACGCTTACCCCGTTACTCGTGGATGCGAGGTAATAATACATGACAGCAGTTGATAATGCCGTTGTATAAGAGAGGTTGGTAGCGCCGGTTACGGACGCCCAGCTACTCCCATTGGTCGACGAATACCATTGATAGGTATACGTGCCACTCCCCCCCGTCGGGGCTGTAGATGTTAATACCGCGCTGGTATTATAATTGATCGTCTGTGAAACAAGGCTGATCGTACCGGATACCAGAGCTGGGTATACGGTCACTGTGGCTGTCGGAAAATTTATGCTGCCCCCGTTGCTGGTGGATACGATACGATAATACCTGGTGGCGGTTAAAGTACCGGGCGCATACGTGAGGGCGGTGGCCCCACTGATGAGGGTCCAGGTCGATCCATCGGGCGCCCAGTACCATTGGTAGGTATAGGTTCCAGATCCCCCCGAAGCGGGGGAGGCGGTTAAAGTGGCGGCAGTTGTATTATAATTGATGCTTTGTATAGAAGGGCTGACGGTTCCTGAACCCAATGCAGGATCCACTGTTATGGTGGCCGTATTAGAAGTGACACTTACCCCGTTACTGGTGCTGACCATATTGTAATAAGTAGTAGCGCTCACCACCCCAGGCGCATAGGTCAGCGAATTGGCCCCGCCTATATTGGACCAGGTAGTTCCATTGGAGGAATATTCCCACTGATAGCTATAGGTTCCTGATCCACCAGAAGGTGCCGTGGAGACCAAAGAAGCAGCGGACGTTCCGTAATTGAGGCTTTGGGTAGCCGGACTAACGGTTCCCGACGCCAATAGCGGGTAGACGGAAACAGTCGACGTGTTGGATGTTACACTTACCCCGTTGCTGGTGGCGATCACATGGTAATACATACTGGAGGTAAGCACCCCGGGAGCATAACTAAGGCTGGTAGCCGTAGTAATATTGGTCCAGGCCGTCCCATTGGTAGATGATTGCCACAAGTAGGTATAACTGCCATTGCCGCCGGCAGGTGCGGTGCTGGTCAATACCCCGCTACTAGTGTTGTAATTGATGTTCTGCGCGGAGGGGCTCACGGCCCCTGAAACCAAGGCTGGATACACCGTCACTGTGGCCGGGGACGATGTCACACTCACCCCGTTACTCGTGGAAATCAAATGATAATACATCGATCCTGTAAGGGCTCCCGGAGAGTAAGTCACACTGGTCGCGGTAGTGATATTGGTCCAGGCCGTTCCATTGGGGGATGACTGCCACAGGTATGTGTAACTGCCATTGCCTCCTGTCGCCGCGGCGGCGGTTAGTGTTGCGGCAGCGGTATTGTAGTTGATGCTCTGAGAAGCGGGAGTAATTGCTCCGGAAACTAACGCTGGATAAACCGTGACGGTAGCGGTCGCTGAAGTAACACTGACCCCATTGCTGCTATCCACCAAATGATAATAGGTTGTTGAAGTTAAAACCCCCGGGGCATACGTCAATCCTTTCGCTGAAGAAATATTCGCCCACGAAGTTCCATTGGTGGATGATTGCCACTGATAAGTACAGGTACCGGAACCTCCGGTAGGAGCAACCCCTGTAATGGTCCCTGCTGCACTATTATAGTTGATGGTTTGAGCAGTCGGGCTGACGGTTCCCGTAACCAACTGAGGATAAACGGTCACTGTAGCCGCGGCACTTTGTCCGTTGGCAACACTACTATAAACATAACACGCGTATTCAGTAGTCACTGTCAGGGCGCCCGGCGTATAACTGGTTCCGGTAGCCCCGGAAATCGAAGTCCACGAAGTACCCCCATTTGTCGAAAAGAACCACTGATAGGTATAGGCTCCTGTTCCTCCGCTGACGCCTGAAATACTAAGGGTGGCGGGAGCCGTATTATAGTTTATCGTCTGCGAGGATGATACACTTCCAGGATTCACGGGTGGCACGATGGTGACTGTAAGAACCCTCGAGTCACTGCAATTGTCCACCTCTTGAATGTTTACAGTTGTGACGCTTGCGTTGACAGGGAACGAAATGGTCGCCTGGTTACATTCGCCGCAACCTGTGGCGCCACCCGGCGACGATTGCGGAGTGGCCACAGCCGCCTTCACCACCTGGGGAGCTCCACCTCCGCTGCAACCCGTGGAAGTGACAGTCGCAATCCCGGACTGAATACTCCAACAATAAATATACCCTGTGCTGTTTGCGCAAGAACCGGACATACCTGTGTAAGTAGTCGAGGTACCTCCAACAACCGTGGTAGACCCGCTAATGGCAGAAATTTGAGCACTGGCCCTATATGAGCCACCGCTTATCAATAAAAGCAAAATATAATAACGAAGGAATGATCTCATGTCTTCAGAGGTTATTGCTGATAGTGATAATTAAATGTCTTGATAATATTGCTGTCCTGGTCCTTGACGTCTACCAGCCTGCCCATTACATCATAGTCATAGTAAATGGTGCGCCCGGCAGGGTCCGTCTTACTGGTAATCCCCACCAAGGGATCATAGGTACAAGTGGTCACCATGGCTTTCACTGAAGCGAGTCCGGTCCTGATCTTTGCCAGCTCCGTGCGAAGGGTAACAGGATCGGGTGGGTTATCCAGGATGGCCTGGTTAACAAATCCCGCAATAGTGGCTTGGCTCGAGCCTTCTACTTCGGCAACTACAAACTGGTGGTTATATCCCCACAAGTAGTGATATGCGATATCGTTCACTTTCGCCTGTGAAGTCATTTTCAGATTTGAGTCATAGGCCATCGACACTTCATTCCTGTAACTGCCGTTTAGATTGGTCAAAAAGGAGGACTTAAGGATCGGCGCATTTAGCTCCGTCAATTGCAGGCCCGTTTGTTTTGCCACCATTTGCCCGGAGGCGTTGGTTAAAAGGGAATAGTTATTCCTGCTGGCAGAAAGGAGGTATTCATTGCCATCGCTCTTGATTACGCTTACATATTTCTCGATGACCGGGCTGATAATATTGTTGGCCTGCATCCAATACAAAGCTTCATGTGAAGCCGAAGTGTCACTGGCTTCCGCCGACGCAAGGCCTGACAGGTAGCTGGTCCAGTTGGAATTCCTGGAGGTAAAGGCCGTCTGGGATGCTGTCTGATAGCTTCCCTCACAGTTGTACGAATTAGCCACCGTCGTAAAATTGGTGCTATTGAGACTATATGGCTGATAAGGCGTCAGCGCGGTAAACAGATTGTCGGTACAGGTATTATATTGCGTAACGACACTATTCTCCGAAGTCGTAAACGCCGAATCAAGTCCTGCTTGGGTCGTGGCACCGGCCACGGGATAATCCAAAGGATATTTCAATTGTGTAGTGACTTGTTCCCCTTTGCTATCATGGGTGATAATCCTGGTGGGAAATAAGTAGCTGGCATTGTCATAATAATAGTCCGTTTCACTACTTAGTGGGTTAAGCCCGTTCTGGTCCCAGGTTACGTCAACGGTGGAGGTCAGCGATTTATATCCCGATGACAACTGATTATGGGTAGCACTATACTCATTAATAAGGCCTGCGACGGGCTGTGTCTGGTCGGGCGTAGGCAATTCCTGACAATAATAACACCCCGACGTATTCGGTAACATCTGGTCGCTCACGGTAGAAGTCAGTGTCTGAAAAGTGAACCTGGTCGTCTGACTATAATTGCTGGTGGTCTGTTTGAGCGACACATACTGACCATTCACGTAGCCATAGTCCGTCTTCTGTTGAAGGAACACGTCGGGGTCCACCGGCGCAAAACAATTAAAGACATAGTCCGTCTTTCCATTAATGTTTGGACCCACTTCGGTTTCTTCCACGTTCTGATAATACATCAGGCTGTTGACCAGGTCGTTGATAGGTTCGTTCAGACTTGCCTGCATGGAAATGACCTGCTGATCGATCGGAGCCGGACAATTATCTCCGCTGGATTGCCGGGAGCAAAGATCCCCATGTTGCAGCACTGAAGTAGCGTGCACACCACCATTATAGAACCCTGTCCCAAAGTTGTAGGCATAGTGCTTTACTAATGCGGGCGCGGTATTGATGCCATCATAAGAGGAAATCTGGTTCACCCGGATGCCCGGGCCATCAACTAAAGTATTATCGATGGCATATGTTACAAAACTAATATTGACTGCTTCCCCAAAAACACCGGAGTCACAATCCACTGTATACCTGTATGTGCCAGCGGGTAGGTAGAGGCTGTCCGTCCTTGATGGAACATTATCAGAAAGAGGCTGCGAAGTATATAATACCGCCCCGGTAAGGGAGTTTATCGTAACAACAGGGTGCACATCCTCATTGCCTCCTTCTTCTTTGTCATAATAGTTAATAGCAATAGTTTGATTGGTACTCAATATAAATGAGGAAGTCGCTGTCTTCACCCCATTTACGGCAGCCACCGTGCTATCAGAATAATATAATGTAGTGGATGAGCCATCTGGAATAGGCGTTGGCTCCACTACATAATGCCCGGTCTGGTTCAACTCATAGGTAAAAGTGCTATACCCTCCGGTCGGATAAGTAACTTGAGACAATGCATTCGTCTGACAATAGCCTTCGTCGGCATCGCGGTTTCCCAGTGGATAGGTGGAGGAGTAAGCGATGTCATCTGAAGTGAACAGCATTTGATTGACGGCTCCGTTATAATATCCCCAATGATCCACAGACAAGTTATTCCAACCGGGAACAGACGTTACCCCCGTCTGCGGATCCAGGTATTGAAATTGATACTTTTGAGTCAGCTCCTTGAGTTCCGCCGAATCCATTCCGTCAGACAAAGGCGTCGTTTCATCAACTTCCGTAAGGTTCAGTTTTCCATTAAAGTAATTCTGCACCAAATTAAACTGCTTGGATAATACACTACCCAGGGACGAATACACCGCAACAGAAGTTAGCGGATACATCGTACCGTTGAGGGCAAAAATATCCTGCCGGGGCGTTGAACCCATATTAAAAACGACCCTCTCATTTTTGGAACTGATGGAGGCCAGGGTCAGGGCATCGATATAATCCCCATTGCTGGGGCTTTGGACAAAATTCTGGGAGATCACTGTAGTCCGGCTTATACTTGCACCAGCATCTATGGTGGTTGTCAATGTCTGAGAATAATTGGGCGGTTGTTGATAGGTATAGGAGTTGTAGGCATATTGAATAGTGTCGGTTAGGTCCGCACTGACGATACTGGACAGAAAAAAAGCAGACATATGATCCGGAATATACTCCCCGAATTGTGATGTCTGTTGATGATGGGACTCTTCCCCATTCTGAAAAAAATATCGGTCGCCCTTTTCATTGGTGATGACGAATCCCAATTCCGTTCCGAGGGATTGGATCTGGATATTCTGATAAGGAAACATGTACGCCTTTCCTTGCATCATAATGAACTTACCGCTTAATCCCGGCGCATTGAATACATACAAGTCCGGTTCCCCATCCATCAGGGCCAGACCCATGTTTTGCAAGATGGTCTGTTTAAAGGCCATCAGGTTCATGTTAATATAATTATCATAGTCGTTACCAATGACATGGGAATCCAGGTGATCCACACGGCTTTTGACGATCCGGGTTATGACGCCCGCCCCCTGCACGTTCCAGCCCAATCCCACATCACTAGCCGTTTCTGCCGGCTTGAAACCATTGTAGTTATAACTCAACGAAACGGGTACATCCAGGTTAGGAGTTTTAATATCAAACAGGGGCACACCGACCTGAGGAAGACCACTGTACAGCGTCACCGGCAAAAGGGTATATTTTACCATAGCCGCCGCCTCCGGCGATTGGGGAAGAATGTCTGTCTGAAACTGAGCGCTGGAAAGTAGTGTCTGGCCATCTGTGAACAGCACCCCACTTTTAAAGGGTAAACCCTGGGACAAGCTGCTTTGCAGCGATAAAACCTGTGACTCGCTCTTGGTCACACTGAGCACAAGAGCACATAAAAAAATCAATAAGCGAAACGGGGTACATTTCTCCTTTTTTGTCATTTTAATCTTAATTTGGATGTCGTGCAAAGAATGTATGTTTATCAGGGCCACGTATAGCCCACACGGAATTTGATCATTTGTCCCTGGGGAATTTCCTGCCTGTATAGGGCATCGAACAGTAATTGCAGGTTCCCCTGCAATTTGCTGGAGATCTTGTATTTTTTTTCGAGTCCAACCAGCAGGCTAGGCTGCCAGGCCGACCTGTCTTGTAGCTGGGATATCTTGCTAAACTGGCTCATATAATTCAGCTCATACCCGCCTGTCACGTAGTATGTCTTTTTGATCTTCCAGTCCATAAAACTGCGAAGCCCCAATCCCTGGCTGGAGAACTGCATATCATTCCACCCGGATCCCAGGCCAATATTGTAGGAAGCCCCCACGCCTATAGTGGACTTATCATTAAGCTTGTAAGCAACAGAGAGCCCTAGGTTGCCAGTTAGTGGAAAATCGTACGTGCTTTTTGCAAACTGCACATTGAATCCGTACTGAAGACGCTTGAGGATGGATTTCGTTTTTTGCGAATTGGGCTTAAAATCGGGCATGTCCAGGTCCTGCCCCCCTGCCCCATACTTGGAGAGACCATTTTGCATGCTTGTGACCTGGCTTTGGGCACCCTCTAACTGTTGCTGGACGGCTTGACCTCCTCCCCCACCTACCTGTTGCTGGAGTTGTTGCTGAACCTGGTCCCGGGTCTGCAATCCCTGAAGGGAATTGCCGCTGCCATAACCCGCAGGTAATTGAAAAAGGCTGGCCAATAGGGAATTCCTAGCCAGAAAGTTTTGGTAAGCCGGAAGCCGGGAAAGCACGGCAATTGCCGCCTGCTCCGTTTTTTGGGGATCGTTCAGCATTGCCTTATACTGCTCAATCTGCTGGCGGTAGTAGTAACCTGTGGCTTTAAAATTCGCGAATGCCTGGGCAACCCCAGGAGGAAGGTGTGTATATTGACTGAGTAATTGGCTTAACTGTTGTTTGCGCGCACTGATGTATTGCTGGACAAGGGTGGTTTCATCCAGGTGGGCTTGCAAAAGCTGCACCTGGGAGCTGGCCTGGGAAAGTTGTCCACCGGCATTTGTCAGGGATCCCAGTGCGCCTGACTGGGTCTGTAAAAATTTAAGGGTGGTTGAAAGAGTATCCAGGGAAGATACATAAGTAGCGGCGGTCCTATTTATATTCGTGCCCGAAGCCTGCATCTGCGAGGCCAATTGCTGATAGTTGAGTGGGGGAATTTTACCTGCTGCTGCGGTATCGGTCTTGCTCAATTTCCGGAGCAGCTTTGCCTCGATCCGTGAAAGCTTGTTTAAATATTGGGTTGTCTTTTTGGTAAGCGCCTCATCTACGGACTGGGCTTTCGCGCCTACCTGGCTGAAATATTGGGGTGGCAACTGTTGCACAGGCACTAGCGTAGAATCAGCCAGGACATGGGCATTCAGGGGTAAGTATAAAAAGAGCAAACCGGTGAGTGTAAGCAAAGCAGGAGCCAGCCGCATAAACAGTTACATTAAGGTGGTCTGAGTAAGCAAAATAAATCTTGGCGCAGGTTGGCCCGCGCAAAAAAACGATAAAAAATGAATTAAAGGGATAAAGGCGTAAAGCTAGATGTCTTGAGTAAATGTAAAATAAATATCCTTAGATTTCCAAATCAAAATGACAATTCTCCAAAATAAAATATTGATAGTATTACGTACATAGGAAAAAGAGGCCGCTCTGCGACTTCCATAAAAAAAATTCCTCAATAGGTATTGCGAGTTTTACAAAAGTAAAATGCTCCCGCGCCGCATTGACGTGCGGCGAAAGAAAGCCCCTTAGTCCCAGCCCCTGCCATCTCCCTGCAGGCCACAGATTTTTTAAGAAATGGGCATTCCACTGTTGTTTCCTATAGGAATCTTCCATATTTTATAGTCAAACACCTCATATGCTCCCTTGCTTAGCCTTTGTGAACCCGGATGCCGCCTGCTTTCTACGCAAAAAACCCATACAATTTATTGATAATCAGTGTGTAAAATGTAAACCATGCTGACAGAAGAGCAAAATTCGGCCATCGATCAGATCGCCACCGCTATTCAAAGGGGCAAGGTGATCCCCATCGTCGGGTATGATCTGCTACACTATGACTTTGAAAGCATCAGCGCTGAGGACGACTTTCTGAAAGGGTTATTAAAGGCCCATTCCAAAATCGATGACTTGAATGCAGCCTTCCCCGGCGCTAAAACGGGCAATGATTTTATTAACGCGTATTACCATCAATTGCCTATCCCAAAGCAGGACAATTTCAAATCTGATATCAGCAATACGATCGCCGCCCAACGATTGAACCTGAAGGTCATCCCGGAAAGCCTTAAAAAGCTCGTGAGCATCAAACAATTCAATCTTTTCATCAACGCCACTTTCACGAATTCACTGGAACTGGCCCTGAGCACTTACCGGATCGTGGAATCGGATGCTTTTAAGATCAAGGACGCCTATGTGGTGGCCAACTATCACGCAGCTATTCCCCAGGATATTCCGGAACCCGCCCCGGAAAGTTTTCACATCCATTTGCCCAAACCGGTCATCTACAATCTTTTTGGCACCCATGATTCCCAGGACAATGAATATGTTTTGACGGACGCAGACTATATTGAATTGATATACGATCTCATTGAAAAAAAGAAAGTCAAGTTTGGCAACTTATTTTCCTACCTGAAGGATGGGTATCTTCTCTTCTTGGGCTGTAATTTTCCGGATTGGTTCTTCCGGCTGTTTGTCCGCTTCTGTATCGGCGACAGGGTTGACATGTCCAAAGAGGCCACGTCCAGGAAGGCGGTCATTGATAGCCTGGTAACACTTGATACCAGCCGGACCATCTTCATCAACGACTATGGCATTCAAAAGGTAGACCTGGATTGCAAGATCCTCGTCAATGAAATATACCGGCGCTTTGAGACGATGTCAGGCGGTCAATACCTGGTGCCCAAGATTGAAAACAATAAGGTCTTCCTGAGTTATTGCAAGGCGGACTATGAAGTGGTCTCCGGTATCAGCAAGCAGTTGTCGTCAAAATACATTGATCATTTTATCGACGCGAATGAATTGGCTTCCGGTATGGACCTTCATGACACCATAAAAAAAGAGATTGATAACGCCTGCGTCGTATTGGCTTTCGTTTCCAATCATTTGTCGGTGGCCAGTGATTATTTCTGCCTGGAATGGGCCTATGCCCTTCGGAAAGGGAAGACGATATGGCCCGTCTTCATTGATTTTGTCGATTCGGCCAGTTTAATGTTGCCCTGCAAGGACAAGGACATGGTCCCCATGATACGGGAAAATATCCTGAACCGCTATAATATCCTTGGCATTAAGTTGACGGAAGACAACAAAATACCGGAAGCGCCGGAAAACAACAAGCTCAACGAGATAAAGAACCTGGTATACAATTGCCGGAGACAAACAGGAAAACCATCAATATGAGCAACCCATTTAAAGGCGCGGAGCCTTACGAAGAGGGGGACAAGCTATATGGCCGTGAACATGAAGTGAAGGGCATCCTGAATTTCATACGAAGCGAGGTCCTGACCTTCATTTTTGCCAGGTCCGGAACGGGGAAGTCCTCCCTGATCAAAGCGTCATTGATAGGGACCTTGAAAGACTCATACTACTGGCCTGTATACATACATCTAAATCAAAAAGCGACAGAAGACAGCAAACAGGCGAATGACCTGGTTGGATATATCATCGAACTGATCATAGAAAGCCTGGAAAAAATTAAAGGGCAGCCGGGCTATGAATTGTATATCCCGGATAAGATACTGGCAGATCCCCAAAAAGGCTTTTACTCCCTGTTTGATTTCATAGAAGGTCTGAAGATCGTTAAGTCGGTGCAGGAAGAGGGTGAGGTGGTCAATACTTATCTTAAACCCGTATTGCTATTTGACCAGTTTGAAGAGATCTTCACCCTGGACTATGGCGAGCAGAAGGAGAGCCTCAATTTCCTGCTGACTGAACTGGATGCCTTGATTGAAAACAGGGTGCCGGCTTACCTGGTGGACCACCTCCAATTGCCTGAAAATGCCACTAAATACCAGGAACTAAAAAAGTCGCTCCTTAGTAAACAAAAGAACTTCAGGATACTGTTCTCCTTCAGGGAAGAATACATGCCTGACTTTGAAAGCCTTAAATCAACAATCCCCTATATTGGGTTCACGACCAGTAAATTCAGGCTGGAACCCTTTTCCACCGACACGGGCGTAGACGTCATCACCAGCATCTCCCCGGAAATTAACAAACGGACGGCGGAGCTCATTGCCAATAACCTGGCCATACAGGTCAATGCCAATTTTGACAAACAAACGGTGGATCCCTTTTTGTTAAGTCTGATCTGTCAAAAGATCTACGATCATATTATCGGAGAAAAGGGAGGTGACCCGTCCGATGCCTTTATACAAAACCTCGTAAAAAATGCCATTGAAGAGCATATTGATGGCATCTATAAAAGGATCCGTAAAGAGACAAAGGTGTTTATCGAGGATAAGCTGATCACTTCAGATGGGAGAAGAACGTCTTATAATCTCAAAGATGCCAGGCACAATGCAGCCATTGCAGACGATATAGACCTACTGCTGGGGAATACTACCGCAGCAGGTATTAAGGATTACCGGTGCCGGCTGCTGAACAGCGAGCAACTGCTGGATACTTTGCACCTGGACATCCTGCATGACCGGCTGGTCCCTCCCCTGGAAAAAAAGCGGGACAGCCGAAAGGCAAGGGAAGGTCGCCTCAAAAGGAGAAAGGTGGTTTGGATCGTCGCCGCAGGCATCCTCGTCGCCGCTTTGATCGGCGGCTATTTCATTCAGTACTATAAGGGACAGTCGGAAGAGTTCACCAGCCTTGCCTTGTTTTTTAAGGCGGGCGAGCTAAAGGAAGGAGACAACCCCATAGAAGCCTATTCCATCTATAAAAAACTCGCCGAATCCGCACCGAGTTTCGGCTTCCTGGACCGGCAATTGAAAAAGGTGGATTTCGGGGACTTCGATATTCCGTCAGACGACAACAAGATGTACACGTTGAAAAACAATTACATTCTATCTTATACAAGCGACAGCCTCTATCGCTTATGGCGGGTGGATTCTAAAAACAAGCTGACCGTTTGCAAAGAATATCCCAATATCGTAAGGACGATGTTCTCAGAGGATAACGGGGCATTCGTTGCCCTGTCGCCGGACAGCATTTTCTCCTTTGACGCCGTGGCAGGGAAAGGCAGCGCTCTTTACGTAGATAGCTCCCTGGATAGGGATAGCCTGAATTTTTGCCCCCGGCACTCGTTTTTCGCTCTCTATATGGATGGGAAGATCCACTTCGTGAACACGGCCAACGGGCAACAAGCCAGTTACCCTATGGATCGCTTCTATTTCTCATGGCTTTCGCGGGTCGTTGATACTACGTCCAAGTACGTCTACTGTCAATATTCCAACCGGCTGGTCCGGTTAAATAAGAAAGGGGACAGCCTTGTGTTGGGAACGGTCGTTGGCCCGGTCAACACCGCGACGGGTTACTTTGTATACATGGGTGGGGATTCGGCGGCGTATTTGAAAAATGGAAGTCTTTGGAAAGTGGATTTGCTGACTGAAAATATGAAAGAATGGCTGAAAGGCAAGTTCAATGAAATCAAAATGACCAGCGATAGCATCCTCTATTTAGGCCATTGGGAATGGCAGTACGGCACTGTGGAAAGGTTATTGTATTCGGATATTGTTTTTTACAACCTGCACTCCCACTTGTTTACCGACCCATTGGGCGAGAATGGACAGTCCTTTTCCAAATTCTCCGTGAATACCGGATACACCAAGGATCTCGTCACTAATCCATCCGGGGATGTCTTGCTGCTGGACATCAGGAAACCCGGCTACAAGACCTTGAGCGCCTTGAAAAATGTCCTGGCCTATGATATCACGGATGACGGAAAAAAGGTTTTATATGTAAAGGAACAAAAGGATACTACTAAAAACGCCAAAGTCCAGGACAGCATTTTCCTCTTTTCATATGATATCCGGTCCGGCACTTCGTCCCTTATTGACAGCATCTCAGCAGACGATCATATAGTCGATACGTCCCGGATTTACGGCAAGTATTTCTTCAGGACCAATACTAAGTCAGACTATGTGGTGTATAAAAGGAATACCAAAGATGGGATGCTGATCATTATCCGGGACCTGCTCACGGGCGCCATTCTTTATCAATCCACCAACATGGACACCTATGTAGACAACGTCGATGAGTTGGATTTCACAGACGAGTATATCCATTTAAGGAATAAAAGCAATGATGACGGTATCATGCTGCTGAACGGAAAGCCCCGGAATTGGGATTATTTTTCAGCCCTCGGATGGCCTATCATGGCGGATTCCATCCTCAATAAGGTGCAAAAAAAGTATTTAATGCAGTGAGGGGGGCCCAAAGCCAGACATTGATTTACAGGCTTTTAGCTTTTGTTCATTTTACTAAATTTTTTAGCAATATCTTTGTTTTACAACAGAATGCACAATCCCTTCATCATATTTGACAACCGGATCTTCCACGCCCTGATGAAGGCGGGGCATACTCACTTTGTGCGACAGTCCTATAAAAGGGGCATTGGCCCTCATGAGGACGAAGTCAAAGGATCTTTCCTGATCACCCATTATAAAGACCTCCGCGCGGCACAGACACATTACGCCAGCCTACACAAAGATGAACACCGGTTCCTTTACGATATCACCAACCCGGACCATTATAAGAAACTGCAAATGGCTTCCATGGGGCCTACCGGGTTTAAAATCCATACTTCTGTCCTACCCTTTCCTTGGAAGCCTGGTGAAGTCATCGGGGGTAAAATAAGAACCTACGTCAATCAACAATTAAAATGGAATGCAGGACGGGGCGATGAAGTGAAATCGGACCTGTTTGTCCGGCATGGGGAGATCTTTATTGCTTTGAAGTATAGGGCGAATGAGGTCAAGGTGCCGTTTGGGGTGATTGAGGGGGTTTGAATTTGTATGCAGATAATATTCAGCATTTTAATCCTTTTTTAGTAGCCTTTGAGAACAGCCCAGCACCTGTCTCAACTTGACCATCTACCAAAAGAATGGTGACTTATTCGATGAAATTGTCCTCTGCAAACCCGTGGCAGAAGCGGAAGATTATGCCCTCCTGGAAAAACTCTACAATATAGTAGACACACAATTCCGTCAAATAGAGGAGCCAACCATCCCCCCTGTACCAACGGAGCTTACTGCCTCTCTGCACCAAAGATGCAACTCCACTTCCACCCGTAATAATTGCCCAACTAGGACGCAGCTACCGCTGATGCAAAATCTCAACGTTCAAAGCTATCTAGACCAATGCTGCTAGGCATCGTTTATGAAAACAAGTGGGCATAAGCGTGTTAGCTGTCGGTCAAAGTGAAAGGCGAAATGCACTTAGGCCGGCCAATAGCTCCGATTTACCAGTTTTTCGGCCGGTTTGCACTAAAAGGCAATTTCTCCAAATAGATCTTTTCAGGAAAGTCAGCCAAGAATAGGGTATTGATGTCGGCTGCGCCCACCATACTCCAGAACCAAACCCTGCTCTTTCCATACATAAGTATAGCTCAGCAACGAATGCCCGACATAGTTCCGACCTGTTGCACAAGATTTACGCCCGCGTGTTCTTTCTTGTCATCCCCTTTCAGGATTCTCGTGGGGCTACAACGGCGAATCCAAAGAAAATAGGGTTTCTTTGGGGTACCGGTGAGCGGCGAAATGTGAGTAGGTTAAAAATCGGTGGTAAAATCCAGAGGATCGTAATCCTTCGAGATATTCCATACAGATTTCCTCAAAGCCGGGAAAGACAATGGAAAAATCGGTGACGTTCACTTTTCCCACCAGGTCCATATAGCAATGACCATTTGCCGAAACACTAAAAATATACTCTTTCCCAGGTGTCTGCGGAGAAAATTTTTTTATACTGGTCCAGACTTTTTCTCCAATGCGGGTAACATCCCACTTCAAGAGATTTCGATGCAGAAAATAAAAGTCGCCTTTTCTATCATGCTGGATCATGGTGGTACCTAGAAAGGTATTATTCGAATCGGGATAACCACAGACTGCAGGTTCCTCCGGGGTCATAAAAAAAGGGGTTTTCAGCGCCAGCCATGCAAAACGGAATGTGTCTTTATCCCCCATTAAAAGCCGATGATAGATGTTGCTCAGCTCGTTAAAGTGAAGGCTTAGATTGAGCTCCTTCCAGACCCGTTCTTTGTTGATCAACAGCTGGCCGCTTTCCTGTTCTTTTGATGCTATATACGGGGTTTCCGTAATCGCCCAGATTGGATTATCCGCCGGCGTCTGCCAAAAATCAGGCCAGAAGACCGCGCCATATTCCAGGTATTCGGCTGTTTCGAACAACTCCGTGGGATCCTTCACGCAAATGTTGTCGGCATCCATAAACAGCACTTCTTTAAAGGAGCTTTTGATTATACACAGGGGTTTAAGCATTACGCCTGTTAGGGAGGTAGGTCCATAGTCTAGGATATTTTTGCAGGTCACGCCAAATTTCTCGATTTCGGCGATCGTTTCGGCGGAGAGTTCGCTGCCGAGATGCCATAGTTCAATCGGTAATTTGCAGCCGTTGCGTCTTAGCATTTTGATGGTTACCCACCCACAGGTAAAATAGCGTAAGCCGCCTGCGCAAATGACAATACCCCTGCCGGCAAAGATATTGGGAAAGGGATCAATTTTCCGCGCGTAGGCTTTCCAATAGCCTTTCAATTCCTTTATGGCGGATTTACCCAGATCGAACCCGATTGTTCGAAGGCCATTTCTTTCCAGCGTACTCATGTTGAAGATGTATTTATCCAGGTGTGCAGCCAATAATGTATCAACGGTTGGGAAATGACTCTCGGGGGCATTTCCCGTATTTCGGTATAGTCGTAGGCAAAGATCACTTTTACAGAGAGGATGGCCTGGCCTGTAGGATGCCGTCGCAGGGAATCCCTCATTCGAAAGGGGCCTGAATACTGGGGGGTATTAATACTGTTTCGTTCTTTATTTTCATAGAGCATGACGATGTCATGGACCAGGTTGAGCAAGTAACTTTCTTTTTTGCTTGCAGAGAAAGCTTCGGAGGCAAGGGTATCGTTAAGGGGGTCACGGATAAGAAAGCCCCTGGGGGTGATTTTAGTCAGTTTGATAAATTTGGTCTTGTTGAGCAACTGGACATCCCAATCCATATAATAACCGCCGGTATGATAAACCAGCAGGTACCGGGCAATATCAGCCGCCTCGGCGTGATTGCGGGCATGCAGGAAGGCTTCCAAGGCAAACGGATATTCCTTGGAAATAAAGTCGGCCAGCAGATCATCATTCCATATTTTGATCAGAAAGCCCTTATCGCGGAGTAACAGCCAGGAAGACAGGCAGCGGTCAATGACCGCGTTTGTTTTAGGCCCGACAATTTGATGCATTATTTGGGGTACCAAGATCATTTAGATTAATGGTTCAGAAATATTGTCGATCACAGAAAGAATATCTACATAAAACCGACCAATATCGACTGGAGAGATGACTCCGTCTCCATGCTGTTTGGAGAGTCTTCTATACTTGGCAAAGTTGTCCGGCTTATAAGAGTTTCCGCTAGTTTTATAGGTTGGAGTAGAGTCACCCCAGTTGTATATGAGGGTCGGCTCACCCTGGGGATCGACAAATATTGCATCCGACTCCACCAAAGGACATAGCCATTGTAAGTGCTGATCGGAGGTGGTGTGCGAAAATCCATATTCATATAGGTGTTCAGCTTTTACAAAAATCGATGGTTCCAAACTATTATTGACCCTGCCTATGGTGGTATCCGTCCGAAAATAAGAATCAGCAGGTTTATAGGCGGTTTTACCGCCTTTTGTCAGTCCTTTGATACCGATTTCGATATGGTTCTCAAGGAATAAATCATCGTCATCCCAGAAGATAATCACCTCAGTGTCGGGAGGAACAAACGTAAGGGCGTCTCTATAGATGGCGCCCAGGTTTGTATAGGGTTGCGCTGTACGCTGATCGATGTGATTGTTAATGAGCGTCACTAGCGAGGCGTCAACGGAGCTGTCCAGTTCCTGATAACGCTCGGAGTTTTGATATATCAACAGGTGTTTCTTCTGGTACGTCTGCCGTAAAAAAAAAGAAAGACTTCTCTCGGAGCAAAGATGTCTCCCGCAAGTGGCCATGATTGCAGTAACCTTCATAACAAACGATTGGATTAAATAAAAAATAATTCATGCCAGCTGTTGATCAGGTCCGGGCGGTCGATACATAACTCGGCAAGAATAATACTGCCCCGTCCCTGATAAAGCGTATTGGGTTGTTCAGCAGATTTTAACTTGCCGATCGCCTGTTCCAGTTTTGTCCTATACTTAGCTAAAGGGTAGTAGGTGTTCAACAGAGAATAGACGGAGAGTAGGCGAAATAAGTTCGGCGTCGTTTCCTGCCCGATATCGCCGCCAATGGCATGAAAGGAGGCCTGGTATGCTTCCGCCTTTTCAAGCCAATAATGATGTCCATGAAAATTGGCTGCGAATTGATAGCAAATGGCGACATAGAACAAGTGCCAGTAAAGATCCCGGTTAGTCTTTAATAATTCGGACTGAAGGAGCAGGCTGTCCAGTGTCGATCCGATGAAAGTCATGTTTTCAAATAATGCGTCTTCTATTACAGGCTCATTGATCTTAATGGATTGAGCAAACATCCAGCTATAAGTTCCGAGGTCAACCAGGTGTCGAAGGACGGGCGAATCGGCTGTTTCCTTATCCCAGGAGGACCACATGGAAATAGTGACGTCTAGCCCTTTAATTATTTCGTCGATGTCATCGGTCAGCATGACGAGGCATTCCTGGTGGCAGAGCTGCAAATAGCGGTGCGTTCCCTCATTTTTGCTTCTCGCCCTTTTTAAAAAATAAGCAGCCTTGCCCATGGCGCCGGACTTTATAGAGATGCTAGACGCTTTGGCAGTAGTAACTTCCCTATACAAAATATCGTCGACTTCCGGCAAGATCTCGTCGGTATTGACCCCTTTCAGCAGGTTAGCTTGCACCAGCCACTCTATTGCCCAGCCAATGCCGGCCAGCCCGTTTTCATATTCCAGGCCCCGGACGGATCCAATATGTTCACTGATCCTATCAAGAAGGGCAGCGGCGGTGTTAAAAGCTTCATGATCTTCCTTCACCGCGGCCAGGAGGTGAAAGACGATTGCCATCCCCGCATCCCCGTGCAATAAGCCGGGCGTGAAATTCTTTGATATGCTACAGTTATTTATATTGTCCATTGCCAAGTTGATATATATTGTTTCAGGTCTTTGCGTCGCAGGTTGCAAACCTTCAGAAATTCCTCCATATACCGGATTTTGGTCTCCGGATCAGCATAATGTGAGTTCAGCTTGCGTTCATGCGGCAGGTGGAACAGGACTCCGTCGATTCTTTCGACGATATAGCCGAAATTTTTCATTCGTTTGACCCGCTCCATATCTTCGGGTCCCCAGCTCCCGAAATATTCATTTTCCATGCCAGCGTTCATATAGGCTTGTTTCGACAGGAAGATGCAGCCACCCCAGGATCGCCTGGTACTGACGGTAAATTTGTTTTGGTTGAGACAAAATATCTCCGGGTCAAGAATTTTCTCAAATACCAGCTTGAATAAGTTGTCCACTGAAATAAAACAGCCATCATACGGCAATACAATATCCGCATTGTGGCTGCGAAGCAGCTCCACAGCTTGTATGATCTGCTCAACAGGCACCACGGCATCGATATCGCATAGGACGACAGTTGGGGTGGAGGCCTTTTTTATCAGTAGATTGTTGATCCTTGTTCGGTGGAAAAGCTGGTCTTCGTCGTGTATATATTCATAGACAACGGACGGCGGCAGGTTTTCCACCGGGATTTGCGCCTCGATATCAGATTCAATGATTAAGATATGGGTACTGAAATACTTGGTGAGGTATTGAACAATAATCAGCAGGTTCCTGAGTCTGCTGGGGGAGTCTATTCTGGCGGGGATCAAAAAGGAGACGTCGGTGAGATCGGTTTTTTCGCACTCCCGCGACAAATTAAACTCCTTTATTAGTTCAAAGAGACTGTAGCTTGATGACTCCCGGCTTATCTTATTCAGCGCAGCATCCTGGTAAGGCGAGAAATTGACATACCTGCCTTTTTGAAAATAGGTATCGTCTTCTTTTGTTAAAGTACCTGTATAATGCAGGATTTTTTTCTCATACCAGTGACTGATATCGTCTGTGGCCCAGCAAAAATCTAGCTCGGTGGAAATGCGCACTTCCCGACCGTCATGCAGGGCGTTATAGAAAAGAGCCCACATATCGGCACACCAGGCTTGGATGCCGTTATATTCTGAAAACCGGCGGCCGGCTCTTAGGAGGCTATCTCCTTGTCGGAGATTATTTTTGATAAGCAGCTTGTAGATGGCTTCGGCATCTGCTTCTATTTTTCCCCAGAATTGCGGAGATACATTTTTGAGGATGTATTGGGCGCCCCCGCAGCCTGCATCGTTTTCGACGACCGCTGCACGTGAGATGCCAACGACCTCACACATTTTGGATAAGGTGTCAGAGTTGGCGGCGCCGATCACATAACGGCTATCCAGATAGGACCGGGTATCCGAGACATACCAGCAATCCTCTTTAAGTAACTGACTAAAATCGGGCAGCTCTCTGAAAATAATATCCGAGTCATGATAAAAAACGGCGTTGCTGCTTAACCATTCGTTAGCGGCAAAATGCTGTTGGATGATGTGAGGACGCAATGAAGAAAGATAGGCCGGCCGGTCTCTCCTGTCAGGATAAACATAGAACTTTGCCAGGTGCTTATTCCGATCGATCAGCTCGTTGACATAATGACGAAGGCCCCGTTTCGGGTCGTAGCCGATCAGTACGTGTATGTTTTCCGATTGGATCCCCAGCTTCCTGAAGTTAAAAAGCTGCAGCTCTATCTGCCAGGTGAAGAAATAATCATCCGGCTGTGCAGACAAAAAGAGTAGATTTTTCATTCAAAATAGAGTGAACCGGCGTGGGGGAATACCAAAGTGCAATTGTTTGGATTGCACTTTGGTTAGACAACGGTTTAATTAATTGTTTGGACAAAGAAAACCCGGTGAGCCATTGGCCGTACACATGCACATACTGAGCGAGTTGTAGTAACAACCGTATAGATGTCCGTCATTACCAGTACATGATCCACAATTTGGATCCCGTATGGTCCCCGTTTTAGTGGTGGTCGTTGTGGTGGTGCTGGCGTCACCGCCCAGAACATTTCTTAGTTGCTGCCTAGTCAAGATTTCCGTGCTTCCCAATTGAAAAGCCGTCAATTTTAGTTTTTTCATTTTTTTCGGTTTGAGAATTTAAATTTAAATGGAGAGGAAATATTTCAAATCTTTGAGGCTGTAGGAGGGCGGCAACTGGTAGCCGTTTACAAAAACGGTGGGGGTGAAGGTAATATCTGTTTTCATACACCAATCATACATTGCCGTTACCTTGTCATCTTGATGTGCCAGTTGATCGTCGATCGGGTATTTAAGGGCGAATTTGTCGTAGTTTTTTTCGGGCTGCACATGCCAATCATTTAGCACTTTTCCGATCAGTTCTTTTTCATTCCGAGCCGCTATTGCCAAAAAATGCTTTACCGGGATACGTGTTGCGTCTATTAGACTGTTCGAGGCTAGGTAAATGATTTGCAATTGGACATCGGGGTTGGTATCCAGTAGGTTTTCGAGGAGAAAATGGGACTGTGAACAGGGACCGCAATATGGATTACAGACTTTGACAATCTTGTATTGCGCCTGAGGGTTTCCGAGGGTAATCCCCAACCCTTCGGTCGTTGTTGAAATTTTCTTTTGCTTTTTCAGAAGTGCATCGAATATCTGGGGATTGTGTTTCATGCGTTGTAGCTCCGCTTTATTCTGACGGTTATCCCTATTGGAACGGAGTAAGGGCAGGAGCAGATTGACGACGACAAAGGGGAGGAGATACGAAAAGAAAGCTGCTAAGATAACGTCATCGCGGAAAAGAGATCGGGCGGGCGTCACGGTATGCCAGCCGGCAGCCAGTGCCATGCCCAATTGTATGGCCAGCAGTCCCTGAACGACTACACAAAGCACACACCATTGCCTTGCTACCCGCCATTGATAATAAAGGGAATAAATGATGTAGAGTGAGGCTAGGCTGTTTAGCCAGGCCAGGACTAAGAACATTTGTGGCTCTGGAATCCTGGCAAATAATAAAAGAAAAGTTTCGCCGACGAAATAAGCGAACCCTATGACACTCCAGCTGATGCCGGCTATTTTGGATGCCTTTGATTGAAGAACGGCGCCGCAATTAACTTTTTTGCCAGCGCTGCAGATTTTTTGTAGGATGGGATTATATTCATCTATTTCATACCAAAGGAGCAGTACACTTGTAATGCTACCGATCAGCGCGCTCAAAAAAAAGAAGAAGGGATAAATCCCCGTTGCCTTTGTGTCCAGATATCGCAGGCAGCCGGCAATCAGTACGAGTACAGGCAAGGATAGTCGGCTGAAATAGCTTATGGCATTCCGCCTTTTTTCTTCCAGCCGCTTCCGGGGATAATCCTGCTCGCCCGTGGCTTCAGAAGCATCCGCAATAAAAGCGACCTTTGAAGACCACATTTCTGAAAATCGCTGTTTGTCCGAGTCTTGCCATCGTCTTTTTTCTGGATCGTAATATCGGACAATACCATCCCCGGCGGAACGTACCATGACGAAGAGGTTCTCAAGTGTCTGCTCGCTTTTTACCTGGGCGATAAAAGGCGTGGGTATTTTTTCCAGTGTATCCAGATTGATCACAAAGGCCAGATTGTCGATCCCGTATCCGTGCAAAACGTCGCTTATGCTTAACAATGACGGATAATCGGGGTGACCGAGCAGGTCATTTTCCAACGTGGATAAGGTGACATTTACCTTGGTGTCTGCAAGAAGCATTCCCGTTACGGCAACAGGGATGTCCTTGCGATCAAGGATAGATAGTCCTTTCATGATCGCAACAATTAAAGTGTAATTAAATCGAATAGTGAACCCTAGGTAAAGAGAACCGATTCCGGCTGCTCGCAGGATCGTGGGACACCGAGATAAAAGCAATTTTTGGAAAAGGATGCCAAACAAATAGATAAAGGTTCGGTGTTTACGGACTCAGGGGATAGCATATTAATTCAGTTAAATGATTTATTGGGTTTCCTACCATAAATATATTAAAAATAATATAACGTGAGATTATTTTTTAAAAAATACGATATTCACGTGGAAAATTTTATTCCCCATGGGGTTCACTTATTACAAACAGCTCAATGCAATGGATTGCGGTCCTACATGCATACGGATGATCGCAAAACACTACGGGAAACATTATAACGCAGATACAATCAGGCAAATCTCGGGGTTTAACAAACAAGGGGTTTCCTTGCTGGGGATAAGCGAGACGGCGGAAAAGATCGGCTTCAGAACACGTGGAGTCCAAATTAATTATGAGAAATTAAGGACTGCGCCCTTGCCGGCCACGATTCATTGGAATCAAAGTCATTTTGTCGTCCTCATTAGCGCTGATAAAAGAATGGTTAAGATCGCCGACCCGGCCATGGGAATCGTCGATTATAAAAGGGTAGATTTCCTGCAATACTGGATCTCCAACAAACTGGATGGTGTCGGAGAGGTCGGAACAGCTTTACTAATGGAGCCCGCGCCTGCTTTCTATGAAGCCGAGGGAGAAAAAGAAGAACAGTTAAATTGGAGTGTAATTACCCGTTATTTGCGGCAAAGTAGATGGCAGCTCTTCCAGGTGTTTGTTTCTTTGCTGATTGGCCTGTTGTTCCAGCTGATCCTTCCCTTCCTCGCGCAAAGCATGGTAGACACGGGTATCAATACCCGGAACATGGGATATATTACGGTAGTATTGGTCGCACAACTGGCGCTTACTTTTAGTTCTACCATTATATCGTTTATCCGTAGCCGACTTCAGATGCGCATATCTAATAGTATCAATATTTCCATCTTGTCCGATTTCTGGATTAAGCTTACACGACTGCCGGTGGCGTATTTTGACGCACATCATACGGGGGATACGATGCAGAGGATAGGAGACAACCGGCAGATACAAGGCTTCCTGACCGGACAGGCGCTGACTACAATTTTCTCGGTGCTTAATTTTTTTATATATTCCGTTATTCTTATTCTCTATAGCGTCCCCTTGTTTCTTGTCTTTTCGATTGGCAATCTTTTATATTTTGGATGGATAAGGCTATTCTTGGGCATTCGAAGAAAATTGAACTATGAGACGTTTCGCCTGTCCTCCAAAGAAAACAATGCTACATTGCAATTGGTACAAGGGATGCAGGAGATCAGACTAAACAACGCGGAGCAGTTAAAACGTTGGGAATGGGAGAATATCCAGGGAAAGATCTTCAAGCTCAGTTATAGAAGTCTGAATTACGACCAATGGCAGTCAACAGGTGCCTTGTTTATCAACCAGGGAAAAGATATTATCATTAGTTTCATGGTGGCCGGACTGGTCGTTCGGGGTCAGTTGACTTTCGGCGCCATGTTGGCCGTTCAATACATTATAGGCTCATTAAGCGGCCCTATCCAGAGTTTCATCAGCCTGATACAAAGTATGCAGGACACCAAAATCAGTATGGAGCGACTGAATGAAATTCATAATATGAAAGATGAAGAGCCCGTGGACAGGAGATTTCTGCAGTATCTGCCGGACAACAAGACGCTTCGCTTTCAGGAGCTTTCATTTACTTATCCTGGGGCGGGCAACGAGCCTGTATTGGAAAGGATCAACCTTGAGATCCCGGAAGGCAAGGTTACCGCTATAGTAGGCGTCAGCGGCAGCGGCAAGACCACCTTGTTAAAGCTACTTTTAAAAATATATAATCAATACCATGGCGAGATCCGAATTGGGGATGCCAATTTTCAGTATATCGGGCCATCCTTTTGGCGACGGCAATGCGGAGCCGTTTTGCAGGACGGCTATATCTTTAACGATACTATTGCACGGAATATCGCCGTAGGTGACGAATATGTGGATCATGATAAACTGATCCACAGTTGCAAAATGGCGAATATCCTGCCGTTTATCGAGTCTTTGCCCAATGGGCTTAACACCGTGCTTGGTGCGGAAGGCGTCGGTATCAGCCAGGGGCAGAGACAGCGGATGTTGATTGCGCGTGCCGTTTACAAAGATCCTGAATACCTTTTTTTTGACGAAGCTACCAATTCCCTGGACGCCAATAACGAAAGGGTCATCGTCGAAAACTTGCGGCATTTTTTTAAAGGCCGAACAGTGGTCGTAGTGGCGCATCGGCTCAGTACGGTAAAGAACGCGGATAAGATCGTGGTACTGCATGAGGGGGAAATCGTGGAAGAGGGTACACATGAACACCTCAGTTCCATAAGAGGGCATTATTTCCAGTTGGTAAAAAATCAGTTGGAGTTAGGTGAATGAAAAAAGCAGCCAACCTTTAAACCCATTTTATGAGCGAACCCTCAGAAACAATATTGCCCTCGGACCGGGATTTCTCTGACTTGGAGTCTTTGGATCGCGAATCCCTGGCCTTAAAGAGACTCAATATACACGTTGACCGCCGTTCCGAGTTGATCCAGGAGATAATCTCCACGCAACCTTCCTTTATCGAAAAGTGGGCACTTGCCGTTTTTCTAGGCATTTTCCTTGTTCTTCTGACGGCCAGTTGGTTTATAAGATATCCCGATATCATACCTGTAAGAGGTGTACTGAATGCCGTCAAGGGGCCAAAGGAAATCATCGTTGGGGAATCCGGTCGGCTGGAAAAGCTGTTTGTCCATAACGGTGAGGCCGTCCATAGGGGTGAGCTGCTCGGGTGGATCGAAAGCTCCGCGGATCACAAGGACGTCATTGAGCTTTCCAAGCGGTTGGATAGCGGTGTCGTATGGCTAAATAACGGGCAAACGGAAAACGTTTCCGCTCTTTTCAACAGAAATTATTCTGACCTGGGTGAGATACAGCCTAATTACCAGCAATTTATCGCCGGCTGGCAACAATTTAACGATTACCTGGTGGATGGTTTCTACCAGAGGAAAAAAAGTGGGCTTCAAAACGACCTTGGGCTTTTGGAGACCTCCCGACAAACCTACGAATCGCAAAAACAGCTTACGCAGGAGGATATAAAGCTGGCCGGAGACTCATATAAGATGAACAAAGCGCTGTACGACGAAAAAGTATTGTCAAAAGAGGAGTTCAGGGAAGCAACCAGTAAATTTGTCAACAAGCAAATGACCCAGCAGCAGTTAAATACCAATCTCCTTTCAAACGAGGCACTGCGGCAGGATAAAATGAGAGACCTTGATCAGTTGGAGCATGATTTGTCCAAGCAGAAACTGATTTTCCAGGAATCGCTGATGTCGCTTAAAAGTTTTGTGGATGACTGGAAACGGAAATACCTGCTCCGTTCACCGGTCGATGGATCGGTTTTCTTTATTATTCCACTGCAGGAATCAAGGTTTCTGGACAAGGGCAAATTATTGGGATATATTGTCCCGGACGACAATCATTATTTCCTGGAGACCGTCCTGGCACAAGCAAATTTTGGCAAGGTGGATACCGGGTTGACGGTACAGGTACGATTCGATGCCTATCCATACCAGGAAGCGGGTTTTGTCCAGGGTAAGGTGGCTTATATTTCCAATATCGCCTCAGACAGCGGATTTCTTGCGACAGTCAGCCTGGACGAGGGACTGTTGACCAACAATCATAAGACGCTTCCATATAAAAACGGGCTGAGGGCGGACGTGCTCATCATTACCCGAAACATGCGACTCTTAGAGAGATTGTTTTATAATACGATAAAATTATCAACCCCCGGCAATAAATGATGATATGAAGAGACAGTACATTTTACTTCTGGTTATGCTTAGTTCGTCTTTTGTTAGCAAAGCGCAGGATCCAAAGAGCATTTTTCATGGATCTTATACGAAATGCAGCGCTATTCAAAATGGAAGCTATCACGGTAAATTTATAGCCAAACCTCTTATGACCAGTGATACAATTTATGGAACCGAGACCTTTGTTTTTGAAAGACTCCCCGGGGATACCATTTATGATTGGAAATTTCATAATCAGAGTTATTATCTGGGAAATTATGAAGGAGAAGCATTGTACACGGGAAACTATTTGGTTTATTTCAATCCGCTGGACAGCACCGGAAAATCGACTTCCAGAGAGCTATATCCTGCACATATGAAGCAACTACTGGGTTGGGGTGTAATATATCCCCCGTTCGATCCCAGGCGACAATCTCCTTTTCCGGTAGACTCCGTATACACAGATACCGCTAATGCCTTTGAATTCCTTGGATATGAGAAGATAGAAGGTTACACTTGCTACCATATTCGGTTGACGGACACCCATAAAATCAATATGTCCGATCAGTTGAAAAGAATAATAAACGTAACCGATTTTTGGCTGAACAAGCTTGATTCCATTCCTGTTCAGTATACTACCTTCGCCAAATATCTTCATAAAGGAGACACCACCGATGAATTCAGTAAGCAAACATTGGATGCTTACCAGTTAAATAACCTAAAGGATACACTGCCATTGACGCTGGCGTCTATCCCCGCTTACTGCAGGCTGAAGGAGTACGCTCCGGGGAAGCCTAAGGAATTGTTACCAATAGGTGCGACCGCGCCGGACTGGTCTTTGCGATCGATCGACAACAAGGAGATTAGTCTCAATGGTCTGAGGGGACATCCGGTGTTGATCGATTTTTTTTATAAATCCTGTCTCCCTTGTATCGACGCATTGCCCGTCACCATTGGGTTGAACGAAAGGTATAAGACCCAGGGATTAAGGGTTATAGGGTTTGATCCTTTTGATAAAAACGGGAAAAGCTTAACCGATTTCCTGAAATATAGAAACATACACTATCCTGTGATGCTGGATGGTACTGCGAATAATGCCTACCATGTGTCCCTTTACCCTACGCTTTACCTGCTCGATAAGGAGGGAAAGGTAATTTTCTCCAAGGTCGGTATTGGAGAGGGAGATGAGAAGAAATTGGACGAACTTATCCGGCAAAACCTTTAATAAGCCCCATGGATCTTTTAAACCTTATCATCAAAAAACTCCATTTGCTTTCCGAACCGGAGCTTTTGTTTGTTTCTGATATTATAGACGAATCCCTTTCTGCCGGTCCGGAACGGAAAAATAGTTTAATGGAGTTCTCTGATGATCTCAAAAAAATGATGGCTACCAGTTTTCTGACCAAACGGATCACTGGGCCTTTTTCAAAGGCATTATTGGTCGAAACCAATGATGAGCTATATGCCGTGGATCCGGAGGATCACGTTGTCGGTTGGGAACTGAGACATCACGGCGCCTTTGCACCGGAGCAATTGTCCTTTGTCAAAGAGCTTCTTACCACCGAAAGCAACCTGCTGATTGTCGGTGCACATATAGGCACTTTGGTTATTCCCCTGGCGAGGGCCTGTTCAAAGATCGTTGCGATAGAAGCTAATCCACAGTCCTTTCAGTTATTAGAATTAAATATACACATCAACCAGGTAAATAATTGCCGGGCGTTTAATATCGCCGCCAGCGACAAGCCGGGCGACATTCCCTTCCTGATGAGCAGGGTGAATTCTGGGGGTAGCAAACGAAAGCCCATCGTAAAGGACTATATGTACTATTACGACAATCCCACGGAAATAATGGTTCCCGGCTTTCCTTTGGATACCTATTTAAGCGATGAGACATTCGACGTTATTGTAATGGACATAGAGGGGTCTGAATATTTTGCACTGAAAGGGATGCAGCGATTGATATCTTCAGCTAGGTACCTAATCGTGGAATTTCTGCCGCATCATTTCAGGAACGTCGCAGGGATAAGCGTTGCAGATTTCTTAAGTGTATTACCGGTTTATGAGTCCCTTACGGTACCATCATTGAAAAAAACGGTGGGCAGGGAAGACTTCCTGAGCCTGCTTACCTATATGTATGATCACAATATCACGGATGATGGGATTGTTTTTGAAAGTCATATTTAATGAAGGACTCGCTCATCATTTATGTGCAGCAAGGATGCTCCATTGGTATTTACTTGAGTTCTTGGCAATGCGTCAATCTGCTCTTTTCAGCGACACAGCAAGTATCCGAAACACACGAGTTTGATCATGACCACGTAGTAAATCGTGAAATCACAACTGTCAAATAAAAAAAGTCATTTTTCGAAATAGCTAGAAAAACTAATAATAATCTGAACTGCAGTGTAGACGTTACCCTTGGAGGACATTATAACACTTTTTACCTTCCTAAAAGAACAATGCTGAATATTGTCAAGAGATTAGTAATAATCAAAAATTAATCATATGTATAGATGGGATATTATTAACCATTTCATAAAAGAGAACAACTATAGTACATACTTAGAGATAGGCTATTATAAAGGTTGGTCATTTGAGCAGATTGATATTCGAAAACGCCCTGGCAAATATCTTAAAGTGGCTGTCGATCCCAATCCTAGCGCTAACGAGTACCAAGAGAATATGAAATATGGTGACGAGGAGGATTTTACCTTTAAAGGAGATAACTGGTCGATTAGAAACAGAATAATAAAGATAACCTCGGATGATTATTTTTATAAACTTCCAAAGAACGAAAGATTTGATATCATTTTCATAGATGGTCAGCATGAAGCCAATCAAGTGTTAAGAGATTTAATCAATTCTTGCGTACACCTTTCGCCAAACGGTACTATTGTATTTCACGACATGTTACCTACTTCCTATGAGATGATCACTACAGGCACCCAATTAGGTGAATGGACAGGAGATGTATATAGAATTGGAATGATATTAAGTAAATTATGTAATAGTGACAAATTTTATGTGGTAGATACTGACTATGGGGTTGGTGTTCTTAAACCTGGAGGTGAATTAAAACTTTCTGGAGACTTAAACCAAATTGAATATTTGGGCAGAGGTCCCAGAGCAAAGACATATGATCCCTGGCAAGCGTTTAGCGAGCAAAGAAATCTCCATGTTAATGTGGTGTCAATAGACAAATTTAAGGATAGCTTATAATTACGATATTGTTTGGGTTTATAAAATAATCCCGCCTTTGAAAAAAACGGTACCGTTGAACCGGAATCCATCGACGGTTAAGAACTATATTTTCAAATTGGGTAACGAGGATATATAATGAAGCAACCCCACGACGAACTGGGTCTTGCTAATTCGGGATTATTGGCTAGATGCCAAAAGGGGCTTCCAGTTATTGGTGAGAAAATCTTTGATTTTATTGATTGGCTGGTATTGGATCTTGGTAAGTACATCTTTGAGCCACTCATAGGGATTGACGTCGTTAATCTTACAGCATCCCAGCAGGCTATAGATCATGGCTGATCTTTGGGCGACATCACATCTTGTAATTGATGCATAAATAGCAGAATATCGCATAATAATTTTTAGCCATTCAAAGTACATATTTTTTTGAACAATTAATCGACATCCTCTTTACCATCATCTACGTATATCTTGTCCATTTTGTCACGCTTCCGAATTACCCTATCCTTTTGGTCCCCCATTTTTATCCCATGGAAAAACAGCCCTTACTCGCCGCAACTCCGCCACCTCATCTGGTCCGAACCTATGCTTACCCTATCCCACAAATACAACATCTCTGATGTCGGACTCCGCAAAGCCTTGATCCGCCTAGGGATCCCCTCCCCCAAATAGACCATCGCTATTTCCCCTCAAGTTTTATCCGTAATTTTGCCCCTTTCAAAACACCCCTCGCTATGTCAAAGTCCGCCAGCCACCTTTTAGTTCTTATCGCCATGGCCACGCTATGGGGCTCCTGCCATACTGCGCCCACCGCTAATGGAAATACTAACCAAAGTGCCAGTGATTCGATCCCCGACAGAAAATGGTGGAAGGAAGCAGTTGTCTACCAGATCTATCCCCGGAGTTTCAAGGACAGTAACGGCGACGGCATTGGCGATCTGAAGGGGATCATCTCCAAGCTGGACTACATCAAGAGCCTGGGCGTGACTGTCGTCTGGTTGAACCCTATATTCCCCTCCCCCAATTTTGACAATGGATATGACGTCAGCGACTATGAAGGGATCATGAAAGAATTCGGAACAATGGCGGATTTTGACAGCCTGCTCGCGGGAATGCACACCCGGGGAATCAAGTTGGTGCTCGACCTGGTGGCCAACCATTCCAGTTCGGAACATCCCTGGTTCAAGCAGTCTGCCAGTTCCCGTACCAATCCTTATCGCAATTACTATCATTGGTGGGACGCCGAAAGGGGTCATCCCAATCCCCGGTATAGCTTCTTTGACGTAAACAGCGATGCCTGGAAATACGACGCCCATACCAAAGCCTGGTACCTGCATTATTTTTCCCAACAGCAACCGGACCTGAACTGGGAAAACCCTACGGTAAGGCAGGAAATATACAAGACCATGCGGTTCTGGCTGGATAAGGGTATTGACGGATTCAGGATGGACGCTATTCAATACATTGCCAAGGATACCACCTTTCCCAAATTACCGGAAGGATATGCCCAGCATATCATTCAATACTATGGAGACGGGCCGCATTTACACGATTATCTACAGGAGATGAACCGGGAGGTTCTGAGCAAATATGATATCATGACCGTAGCGGAAGGGGCTGGCACCGGCCCGGAAGATGCGCTGAAATTTGTGGATCCTGACCGGCATGAACTGAATATGGCCTATCATTTTGAAGGGATGGATATCGGGTATGTGCCGGGGTCCTTCAAAGTGCCCGACCCTAAAGGGTATAGCCTGCTGGAGTTTAAGCACGTCTATTCCCGCTGGGACAGCGGGTTTGCTACGAAGGGATGGGGCACCATTTACCTGGGCAACCATGACCAGCCCCGGATGGTGACGCGGTGGGGAAATGATAGCCCGGCCTTCAGGGTGTTCTCGTCAAAGATGCTGTCCACCTTTATCCTGACGATGAGGGCGACGCCGTATTATTATTTCGGGGATGAGTTGGGGATGTCCAATATCAAGTTTGACGATATCAAAGACTACCAGGATATTGAAACGATCAACATGTACCAGCAGATCAAACACAAGGGGGGAGATCTGAAAAAATTCATAGAAGCACAGAAGATATCGGCCAGGGATAATAGCCGAACGCCCTTTCAATGGGATACAACGGCGAATGCAGGGTTTACCACAGGGAAGCCCTGGTTGAGGGTGAACCCCAACTACAAGACCGTCAATGAAGCGGCGGAGGAAAGTGATTCAGCCAGCACGCTTAATTATTTCCGAAAGCTGGTGCAGCTCCGGAAGGACAACCTGGTGCTGGTATATGGGAAGTATACGCTGGTGGATAAGGATAATCCGGATGTGTATGCGTATACCAGGGAGTTGAATGGAAAGAAGATGCTTATCGTATTGAATTTCAGGAATAGGATTGAGAAGGTCAATACCAGTGGAATCAATTTCAATCATGCACGGATCATATTGGACAATTATGCCACGATATCGCCGGATGAGACTTTGAGGCCTTATGAGGCGGTGGTGTATACATTGCAATAATGAAAAAAGGGTGTTTTAACCCTTGATGGGGCCATATAACCGCCTTATCATTATTGCAAATTTACTTTCATGAAAATCCCCGTTCTCCTTCTATTCGTTGTATTGGCCAGCACGAACAGTTTCGGACAGAACCAATCCTATAAGGAAGCTATTACTCTTCGAGGCTGTTCCCCAGGAGCAGATTCAATAGAAGCCTCAAGGAAAGGCAATTCCTTCTATATCCAGGTGAACGGAGAGAAGAAAAAAACTGTGGGCACTTATTTAACGAAAGATTCTGCCTTGGCGCCTTACAAGAACATCGTAACGAAGGAATTGCACCAAAAATGCTACGCTTCGGAAACCGATGCTCCTTCTGACTTTATATTCTTTATTAACAGCTTCTATCAAAAAGCCGTAGATGCGCTGTTTACTCAACCCGAAGCGAAAAAGGGGTCAGGGCAAGTGACCATTGCCGATACGTTGAAGCTTCCCGAATCAAAAACTATCTACCTACTAACTACAACCAAAGAGAAATATGAAATGTCATTATTTGACAAGGCGGCAGGTGCACCGAAAAGTCTACTGACCTGGGATTCAGCCACGAATCAATACCTTTTTACGTCTACTACCCTTTCCGACACGGATGTACAGAAAAATTTACCTGCTATCTTATACTTGAAAGATAGCGTGGCAGGCATTAGGAACCCAACGCTTTCTATGCTATACTATGATGACAATACTTATGCGCTGTTGAGCATTGATTCTTCCGGAACGGCCACTAGCCTATTGCCAGTAAGAATCAACGGCGTTATAGGAGATTCCATCAAGCAATCCGGCCCCTTGGGAAAAGCAAAATTTAATGGTGTCAACATAAATACCCTGCCCATTCAGTCTACACTAATTAAAGCGAAGGAATTGGCTGATGATCTGTCCAAAAAATCCGCAGTAGTTGATTCTGCAAAAAAGGTAGCCGCTGCCGACTCGGCCAAAGCAGTTGCAGCTAAGGCTGCAGCAGCTGCGGAAGACACAAGCTTTCGATCCGGCATCACCTTCCTGAGCGCCTTTAATTTCGATTTCTCTAATAAGTTTAGCAGCTCATTCCTAGGCTTGTTCAATATCTTTGCCCCTCACGCATTTAAGGGAAAACGGAAATCATGGTTTAACAGAAATGTCGGCGTTAACGTGGGTTTTGAAAAAGTGGACTATACAACCGGCTCCATTAATGGGAACGACAGCTCGGAAAGTGAATATTTTCACCAAAACATTCTGGTTCATCCGTTAGATCTATATCGCACCTATGGAGATCTTAATGATACAATACGGGCAGGGGCAGCTTATTACCGACAACTGAATAAATATACCTTTACCTTCTCTAATACGGTATACAGCTTTTATTGGCAATTTTTGATCAATTCCCATTGGTTAACGGATGAGTATGACAAAAAGGCCGGCATTTATTTTCATGCTCATCTGGAATTACTAATCAATCAATATACCAAGACCGCCAATATTCAGACCATTGACCAGGATACGCAAATGGTAGCAGCCAGTCAAACCCATAATACCAATGGGTTTACTTATAGCTCTGTTAACCAGATTGTAACGAACTATAATTTTATTAGCCAATATTACGGATTGGGACTCACGGCTTATTTTCGTCCATTTTACCAGGTCAAAGACACTCATATTTTTGCCCAACTAACATTAGGAGCAGCGCAAAATACGCCCGACCTGACTAATCTTTATAACGACGCTATTCCGCCGAATCTAAATAGCACCTATAATTACAGTTCAACCTACACTCAATTTGAAACTTTTTACCTATTCAGGTTTAAATTTATCGAACAGATCACCAAAAATTCAGATCTGATGATTGGTTTTAATTTGCGGGGCGCCTTCAACCCATCTACCTACCCGCAGTATGCAGCCTTCATCGGCATCAACCTAGGCTTAAGCCCAATCATCACTGCGATTACCGGGAGCAGTAAATCCACAACAGCCGAGAATTAGATCATGAAAACGCCCCAATTATATCCTATCTTATTCCAAATTAACTATTATGCTTATGGCTAGCCGGGGCTTGCTCATCCTCATCTTACTATTCCATATCCAAACCGGTCACCCGCAAACCCTGCCCTATGATCCAGCCCAACGGTATTCGAAGGAAGTATTGAAAGCCGACCTTTCCCTAGTCCATGAAAATCTGGAAAAAATCCATCCGGGACTATACCGCTATATTGCTAAGCCTTCCTTAGACCGGTTCTTTGACAGCCTGGAACACGTCATTACAGGCCCAATGACCGCGCAGGAGTTTTTCGGTCTTTTAAGCCTTTTGCATGCTAAAATCAGGAACGGACATACTATGTTTTTACCAGGTGATTCGGCGATGGCCTATTTCAATCGTAGCGGCAGGTTTCTACCTTTATCGGTTATTTTACAGAAGGGAAACTTACTATCGTCGAAAACTACTCGGCAGACAAGACTATTCAGCCGGGAACGGAAATTTTGAGCATCAACGGAATAAGCGTGTCTTCCATCATGGAACAGTTAATGAGGAGACAGATCCGGGATGGATATAACCGGACATATCCGGAATGGATCCTCAACCATTATTTTTTCGCCCATTATAGCTTTGTCTTTGGTGAGCCGGCCGAATTCTCCCTGGAACTCAAAGACAGTAGCAGTGAACGGTATATCAAACGCGTCATCCCCCTGACAAGGGATAGCATCCGGTATTTCCGGCAACTTCGCTATGCTACCAGGTACCCTCCAACCAATGAAGGGAGGGGTATTGTTTTTGAGGAAGAAAAGGGAAAGAATATTGCCCTCCTGACGATTAAAACTTTCGATCCTGATTTACTGCAGTCTCTCTACCGACAAGACTACAACCAGGTATTTGACAGCGTGTTTACTCAAATCAGACGCCATCAAATCAGGAATCTGATTTTGGATCTCCGCGACAACCAGGGCGGGGACTTTCCTCCCGGACGAGCACTGTTATCCTATCTGCAGCGCTATCCGGGTCGCTTTTTGTTGGACGGGAAGGAGGCGAGAATCATTCACCCCAGGGCAAAGCACTTTACAGGAAGGCTATTCGTGCTGATGAATGGAGGAACCTTTTCCAGTACAGCCATCGTCTGCGCCTGCCTCAAAAGAGATCGAAGGGCCCTTTTCATTGGGGAAGAGACGGGTGGCAATCCACATATCATCAGCGGCGACCCGGAGGAACTGGTCCTGCCCGGAACAAAAATAAAGGCTGATATTCCCACCGTGACGTATCGGATCACTGAAGGCGCCAACAACGGTCATGGGATCATGCCCGATTATCCAGTCCATCTAACCATTGCAGAAATTCTTGCGGGAAAGGATCCATTAAAAGCGTTGGCCATGAAGCTCATTTCGGAGCGCTAATTGAACTCAGCTGATCATAAACGACCCTTCATTCCCGTTAGGACTAACATCCGGATCTCCTTCAACACCCCCGTTAATAGTCGGGCATTCCAATTGCTGCATCAGCTGTTTCATATTATATCCGGTAAAGCTGCTGCTGTCCTGCCATCCGGAAGATTGCGCCAGCCAGGCGTAGGTAGCCAGGTTTTGGCCTAGCAAGGCCTGACAAACCAGGCCAGACCCATAGATCCCCACGGGATAAACAGGACTATTACTGCTGATGGCGTTGAAGCCGTCTGCTATGCCCTGGAAATAGGGAATAATACCGCTCGCCAGGTCGGCGGTGCTGGCATCGTAGTCTACGGCGAAATAAATGGGATTGCCTGACGGTTGGCCAATTGTTTTATGGGCATAATAATAGGCCGATGTTCCATCATAAACACCTACGTCATGGCTAAAATAGGAAGCTTCGGTAGGATAGCCGTTCTCCCATACGGCGATAATGGCTATACCGGCGGCTGAAAGGGCCTTTGCTTCGGCCAGGGTAAGGTTTTTCGATGGGTTATTAATATTATAATACCGGCCGACAAATGAGTAGCCGGCGCTTACGAGACCTGCGGCGAATTGCGTCAAGTCCTGGCTGGCGTCAAACCCTTGTTTCATACCTTGAATTTTCAACGTAAGATCTCCTTTTTGGACAATTCCGTCAATAGGGAAAACACCCTTTTTATTTTTTCAAAGGTATATCTTCCATCTCCTTTCAGTAAATATTCATACTGAAAGGGTGTTTTCACGGGTTTTTGCCATATAAAATAGGCTTACCTTTTCTTTCTTGCATGAACCGCCTACCTCTCCATATCACTTGTTTGGTGCGATGTCTATTATTTTTTGGGACCCTATCCGGCACAGAGTGGGCCAAGGGGCAGGCCCCCCAAAGCCCCGTAAGCGACACCCAAACTTGTTCTTCCATTATCTCTATTCCCGCAACGCCGCCTTCCTCCGGCAAAGTCGACCTTTTGACCGGTCCCATCGTTGACCCCTACTATAGCACCTATGGAACGGAGATTTTTTCATCCTTCGATAGTACTGGAAATGGCAGTTATACCACTATACCGACATCCAATTCATTTTGGGTGAATAATAACGGCTCCAACGGGCCTTTAAATCGTTGCGGCGTCTGGTCGACAATCACCAGTGACAACCAAAGTATAGGTTTCAGTGTGTGCGTCACCATCAATTCCGAAAAGGATTATTACGTGGGATTTGGCGTTGATAATTATGCCACATTGAAAATTGATGCCCAAGTAATCATACAACAAGCCCCTACTGCCGGCCAGGAAAATCTAAACGTGTGGAGGATTTACAAAATTCATTTAACCCAGGGCACGCATTACATTGAGATATTGGGCAATAACCCCTATGGCCCCGCTTCCATCGGCTTCGAAATATATGACAATACCTTGTCGCAGATCATCAATGCTACTTCGTACAATGATCTAAACCTGGTATTCAGTTCAAAGGATCAGATCGGCAAACCCGTCCAGGACGGCGACCCCACTTTGACATACTCCTGTCCGGACGGTTACAGCCTCAACTATTGTTCCTCAAACATTCCTCTATGCTCAAAAAAGCACGAAGATACCCTGACTGTTCAGCCCCCCGTCCCCTCCTGTAACATTGACACTGTGGACATTACCGCTCCTTTGATCACACAGGGGAGTTCTACGGATTTAGCCTACACCTATTGGAAAGACACGTTGGCCACCGTGCCGATCCCAACTCCCAATGCAATCCCCATCAGCGGAACGTACTATATCCTCGGGCAAGGGCCGGGTGGCTGTTCTATCACCATCCCTATCAAAGTAACGATCCTGACCAAACCCAAGGCCGGTTTCTCGATCAATACTTCCCATCAATGTTTTAATGGCAACTATTATGTCTTCACCAACACCACGACGGATAGCGCCGGGAGTGTGAGTAGCCAATGGTCATGGGGAGACGGCGGAACGTCGACTGTATCCTCTCCATCCCATACCTACACGGCCGCTGGCGACTATGCCGTACATCTGGTAACGACCGATGCCGATGGATGCCAGGACAGCACCATCCAAACCATACAGGTATATCCCAATCCTCTGCCCACGCTCTCCCCCAGTGGCATGGTCACTTTTTGCGAGGGTGACAGTGTCCATATAACGTCAAGCTTGCTACCCGATACCGGAATCACGTATGGTTACGCCTGGTATAAAAACGGAGTGCTAGTTCCGGCTCCGGGGGGGATAGCCCAGGACATTGATATCAGCCAGCCAGGTACCTATGCCCTAAAAGTATCCAACAACGATGGCTGTGACACCCTATTAACCCTTGAAGCGAAAGAAAATTATAAAACCTACTTCGCAGTCGATACAGCCTTCTGCCAGGGACAATCCTATAAAGGATACAATGCCTCCGGGAGCTATACCCAAAAGTACACAGGGTCTAATGGCTGCGACAGCCTGTGGAGCCTTCATCTAACCGTCTACCCCAATCCATTCACGATCATTGATACGGCCATTTGTGAAGGGGGAAATGTAGGAGGATACACGACTGCCGGCACCCATACGGACGTCTTTCCTTCCTTCAACGGTTGTGATTCTACGCGAACTTACAACCTCACGGTGAATCCCCTTCCTAACCCGCATTTAGGGTCGCCTGATACCGCCATCTGCACCGGGCAGTCCATCACCCTGACCCCCGGAAATTTTCTATCTTACCTGTGGCAGGACAGTTCTACTCGTCCCTCCCTCACTATAT
>Ga0302315_10000536_pt1 | contig 42681 bp, 37 predicted proteins | sample III_Palsa_N3_1_FD_200532 | JGI IMG/M metagenome (GOLD analysis project Ga0302315, IMG submission 200532) | Peat permafrost microbial communities from Stordalen Mire near Abisko, Sweden - III_Palsa_N3_1 | ecosystem: Environmental > Terrestrial > Soil > Palsa > Peat permafrost | place: Sweden...
ATCGACGCTTGTACCAATTCTGTGCCATGGGACCGGAAAGATTTGTTATTTCTGAGAAACCGACCTTGCAGCCGCGATGAGTGCATTGGCGATTTTGCGCTCATCGAGAAGACCGGCTGATTACCACCGTTTGAAGGTCGGTAATCACCCAGCACGGCACCCCTGAAACTGTAATCCACGGCATTGACCTCGCTCTCGCCACCCCAGGCGCCGCAGCTACGTCGGTCCTCCGGCGGAGTCGGCAGCACTACCCGCTCCTTTCGCCACCTAGGCTGGCTCTACTACACACCTTGAATCCGACATGTGCTGAGTCCCAAAGAGACATGCGAAAAAGCAGCCAGCCTAATAGGCCAGGTGAACAGCTTCCGTGCGGAGGGGTACCGGTTCAGCTAAGCTTGATTGATCCACCGCAGAGGAAGAAAGTGACCAATGAGCGATGTAAACGTATCACGAGCTGTTGACAATATCCGCTCCAACACCACGGTCTACACACCGATAGTCGAGTCAATCGTAAATGGAATACAAGCGATTGATGCGACGGGGCGACAGGACGGACTCATATGGATACGTGCGATCAGAAATGCTCAAACCGAGCTTAACGGCGCATTATCGGAGATCGTAGGCTTCGAAATTGAAGACAACGGGATTGGTTTCGACAGCGCTAACCGAAAATCGTTTGACACCCTGTACAGTGACTACAAAATCAAAGAAGGCGGCAAGGGGTTCGGGCGCTTCACCTGCTTGAAGTACTTCCACACCGTCAGGTTCGACAGTGTATTTTCCGACGAGGGAAAACTGTTTCAGAGATCATTCAAGATGGGCCGTGGAACGGAGATCATCGAAGACGAAGATCTGAGTCCAAGCAATCGGTCGTCCACGGGGACTACCGTATCGCTTGAGTGGCTAAGAGAAAAGCAGTCCATCGATAAAACGCTCGAAACCGTTGGCCGTTTGCTTGTCGAAAAGCTTCTTCCGTATTTCATAACCGAAGGCTACTTATGCCCGCGGATCGAACTATCAGAGAAGAGCGGAGAGAACCGCTTAATACTTAACGACTTCTTTTCAAATCCAATCTCTTCGGACATCAAAGAGGTTGCCTACCTGAAAAACAAGTTCAGTCTTCAAAACGGTGATAAAGCAGCGGACTTCACAGTTCGCATCTTCAAAATTTTTTACCCTAGGACTTCACGCAGCAAATTGAGTCTCGTCGCTCACATGCGTGAGGTTATGAGCACTCCGCTGCATCAATTTATTCCTGAATTCGCGGATGAATTCTACGAGAAAAGTGCAGACACGAAGGATGGAGCTCCGAAGAACTACATTGTTCGAGCATATGTTTTTGGTACATTTCTCGACAGTCATGTGTCGCTTGAGCGTGGATCTTTTGAGTTCAACAATGGTGATGACGCGTTCATTTCCATCAATCAGGACGAAATCGAAAAGAACGCCGCACAGATTACCTCCGCTGCCATGGGGCCAGACATTACTGCGCGGAAAGAGAAAAAGAGGGAGCAGGTGTTCGCTTACGTAGAAGACGATGCACCATGGCACTACCAAACGGTAAAGGGACTAGATCTCTCCACGATGCCCTTCAATCCGTCGAAAGAGGAGATGGAGATTCATCTCCAAAAAGAAAAACTGAAGAAGGACATCCAGATAAAGAGAGACGTTACCCAAATCCTCGCGGGTGGCTCCCTGTCCCAATTGCAGGCTGACGTCAGCAAGGTTGTTGAAGCCATCTCTGAATCTGGGAAAAATGATCTTGTACATTACGTCGCCACGCGTCGCAACGTTCTATCTTTGCTGGAGAAAAGCCTATGTTGGGATGAAGAAGGCAAGTATCAATCTGAAGGGCTGGTTCACAACATCATCTTTCCGCAGCGAACCGACTCGGAGAAGGCACGCATTGAGGATCACAACCTCTGGCTGATCGATGAGCGGCTCGTGTTTTCAAGCTATGTCTCATCGGACGTCCAAATCAACCCTACCGATAGGCCCGACCTACTCATCTACGACAAACGGGTGATGTTTCGTGGCGACAACGAGGCCAGCAATCCGGTAACGGTCTTTGAATTTAAGAAGCCTCACCGGGATGACTTTGTCAATCCATCTTCGAAAGAGGATCCAGTTCAACAGATCATTCGTTACGTAAACAGTATCAAAGACGGAGATGTCTTAACGCCCGAGGGCAAGAAAATCATGGTGGCGGCAAACACACCTTTCTATGGTTACGTGATCTGTACTCTCACGCCGAAGGTGGAACGCTGGTTAGAGCGTGAGAAGGATTTCAAACCCATGCCAGATAAGCTTGGTTGGTTTAGTTGGATGGCGAACAACAACCTCTACATGGAGGTTCTATCTTGGGATAAAGTTGCGCGCGATGCGGGTCTCCGAAACAAAATCTTCTTCAAGCACCTCGGAATTAATTAGAAGGATTGGTTCCCCGTAACGCTAGATGACCAACGTCATAAAGCTTGGGGATGATATGTGGCCGCTAACAGATACAGTCGCTTCATTCTGGACTGGTGAGTACAGGTCAAATCACTCATCGATCCCTTAGTTGAGTGCATTCCGGCATGATTGGTACCGGGGACGCTCTTATCGTAAGCAATCCATCATGACAATGTGCCGACATCAACACTAATTACCGATTCAGCAGGTATCGGACATTGATTTATTCGACTAAGCCAGCCCTTCCTGCACTAGATTCACAATGGAATATCCATCTCCAAGGAGCGGCCCGTCCAGTAGGGTCAGATTACCTGGTGTATATGTCAGTGCAAACTGCACCCTCGCGGCGACACTATTCGCCACTTTCGACCCTGGAACTATTGGACGAAGATGCGGCGGTCCATCCGTTGGCCTCCAAGTTTCGCGAATCGCGTCCAAAGCATATTCGGCGGGCAGTGGTCCGTATTGAGCGGCCACGACGGGATCTATAGTCAGTCCTGCCACTTGTGCTTTCGATAGCATCCATGCCATCGGCATATCGCATAGTCGAGTACCCGCATCAACCCCACCGGCTAACAATGTGCCTCCGCCCACATCACCGTGACATCCAGAAAACCACACTTGCTCAATGGTTTGCCCAGAGGCGGGAGCGCCGGTCCACAAGGTCGCCGGGAACTGTGCCCGGTGTTCGTCTATCGCCAAACACTGGTATGCATTCAGTACGTCCGGATGCAATCCCGTATCCAGAAAGCCAAACTCGTCCTCGTCTATGCCACCAAAAATCGCCGGAATTCCCAACGAGCCCACCGTGTCCCATACTCCGATCATACGAATTGTCGCATTGCCCAACCCGCATTCTCCCAGTTTGCTCAGAATGGTTGCCCTGTTTGCTGGGTCACGGTATGCCGCAAATGCCTGCGTCACGCAATCATCGGTGAATTTGCCAGTTGGCAAACCGCAGTTTGCAATCATTCCGGCAAGACTGCGCGCCGTATAGGCGCCCCGGCTGAATCCAAAAAGATAAACTTCGTCGCCGGTCTCGTAGACATGCGCGATCTTTGTGTACCCATCCATGATCTTTTGCAGAAGCCCCCGCCCGAAAGCCCCGTCTAATAGTCGATCCAGCCCTTGAGCATCCGCACCCACGCCATCGTCATAAAACGTGACTTGGTCAGAGGACACAGTCAATGCTTTGTATAGGCGGTAGACATTTGTATTGCTCATCGGCGCCTGCCATGTGCCGTCGAAACAAAACACAATCCGTTTTCCCATCTCGATCCTCCGATGCGTCGCGTTCGTTGTATCACGTCCGAAGGCGATAGAAGTAAATCTTCATGATCTGCGAGCGATTTGACCTTGACAAAGTGTAGGACAAGGTCTCAGATGCCAACATGCGATACAAGCCGGATTGTTGTATACACAGACGTTCCGAGACGCCTCGGCGCCGCAATGCTGCCAAGTTGACGGCTGCCCTACGGGTTCTCGCATTATCGTTGCCACTCCTGATGAGCACAGGCTGCTTGTCGTCCTATGTAAAGCATAGCCAAGCGCTCGCTGTCGCCACGGCACCGGTCATCGACCAGGCGGCAGCAGCCTATGACAGCGCTAATTCCATCTATAATATGCGTACAGATTACGATGCGATTGCCGAGTTCGATGCATCCGCGCCCGTCTACAACCCACGTACAGTTCCACCACTTATGTCCGACAAGGCGATTCAGGCTCGGCTCGCCGTGCTAGCAGCATTTCAGACCTACGTTCAGTCCTTGGTTGCCATCAGCAACGGCACGGATTCCCCTCAATTACAAGCCGCCGCAAAATCCGCAGGTCAGAATCTCACAGACTTCGGCAACACGCTCGCCCCATCAGTTGAATCCACTTTCGGCATCGCAGTTGCTACTTCTTCCACGACCCAGACCACAGTGCTGACCAACTCCAACAGTACAACCGCAGCGACGACGACGACGTCCAGTCCCGTCAATCCGGTCACTCCAGCGATTCAGAATGGGATTAGCACCGGCATCAATGCACTTGGTCAATTTCTGACAAGTAGAAAGATCAAGAAGGAACTTCCTCCGATCGTGATCGCGATGGATCCTCATGTAAAAGTGCTTTGCGACCTACTTGAAAGCGATATCACGATCCTCAAGGGGATCGAGGACCGTGATTACAATTACGTCATCAATCAACAGACCCTCTTCATAAGAGAATCTTCGGGCAAGCTCGACCCCGGCGTGCGCCGCGTATTGATTACGAAGTTGCCCGGGATCGCGCGCGACCGGCAGACATCCGATCGGCAGCTTACGCAACTCAGTGCGGCAATAGTTCGTTTGGAACTTACCCATCACGCGCTCGCAGCCGACGTCCAAGGCAACAATCCAGAATCGCTGAAGCAGAAGTTCTCGGACATTGAAGCTGCCGGTGAAGAGCTCGGAAATTTCTATTCATCGCTACCATGAGAGCCATTGGAGAAGACAATTGACCAACTCGCCGACCACACCATCCGCACCCGCAATTCCGCTCACCGCAGAACTGCGTGCTGCCTACCAGGATCTCTACGACAGATATGAAGCCGCAATTGAAAATACCAGTGACGTTGGCGCGTTAGAGGCATTGAATGCCTCCCAACTTGACGTCGGTAATATTCTTACGAAGGACGGCGAATATCGACTCGCTGCGAACACGGCACTCTACGATGCATTACTTCAGCAGATCAACAGCACCAATGTTGATCTCAAGGCATTGAAGACCCAAATCCTTGCGATCTCAGATGGCGTCTCCACCTTCGGCGATATTGTCGGAGCCATAGACAAAGTGCTGACCCTTATCCCTGGCGTTTGACATCGTCAAGTGCGCCTAGAAATATAATGCGATCCCCTTCGCGGCTTTTATGCCTACCGTGGGATGCACTCTTTTATGGTCGTGCTACGCCCGTGTAACACGGCAACATTGCTTCGCTCGCATTCCTACCCGGATCATTTCCGCGAACCGGCTTGTCGTCACTAATTTAAGCGCAATCGCAAGACACTGCGGAACCACTCGAAGGTCCAATGCCGTGGTACAGTTTTCAGAACTGAAAAGATGTAATCCACGCATTCGTAAGCATGAACCTGTTTTCTGTTGTCTATTGAGACAAGCCCTCCGAGGTTAGGACCAACATACATGAGCAAGTCCACGAAGAAGGATCCTACCCCGAAGCCGAAAACTCTGAAACGTCGAGTCTTCTTTTATCGGATCAATGCCGGAATCGATCCCGCTACTAATCAGCCGCGCGTGGTCAACTTCCATCAGCCCATGACGCACCTCGAAACGCTGAAATTCGACGAAAATGGTCGGTACCTCAAAACGAGCGATGACGACAAACAGCTCTGCTTGTGGGTCGAGAATAGGAATCTGCCGATTCGCCTTCAACTGGCACACATCAGGCGCGGTGCCCATCCTCCCATCGAACACGGCGGACAGTTTAGCCCTCTGCTTCTACCTGACGGACGCGGGCTCGCCGAGGTCACGCATATGGTGATTTTTCCCAACAACATCTGCGTGGCGGAATTCAATTTCTATGGTCCAAGAGCTTCTCAGTTAGCCTTCTATTGTGCTCTAAAGCTGAATAACATATGTCCGGGCTTCAAGCTAAACCCACTCGTTCGACCCGACTTGCAGGCGCGGCTTGCGAAAGTCACGGACATTAAGGTTTTGGACATGAAGCTCCGTGCGTCCTACGCAGAGACTGTTCGCAAGGCAGACGAAGACCTCGGTGCCGCACTGATGGCGTCCATTAAGGCGGTAGGCGCGCGCGACTTCGATGAGGTCGAGATTCGTTTTGTTCGGAAAAGAAAGAAGGCGGCGCAGGTGGTGGCAGTGCCTCAGAAGCTCTTAGCTGCGGTGAGGTCCCTCGCCGGGAACAAGGACACGAGAGAATCAATGTCAACCTTTAAGATAGATGGAATAGTCGAGGGTGGCGTGAGTCCCTTCGACATTCTCAGCGAGCAATTCTCAGACAGCAGAGAAGTCCTTCCTGCCACCGATGGAAAAGGCGGCGTCGATTCTGGGTCTATGTTCGAGGCCATAGAAGCCGCCTATACTGAGGTGCAGTCCGTTCTCGCGGCCGCAAGCGAGCTGGAGTCTTAGTGAGTTTTTTCTATCCATCGTGGTGGCGTAAGCATTTTCTGCTGGTGGAACTCCTCATCGCGATCGCTCTGACAGCGATGCTCGTTACCTGGTCCGCTCAATGGGGCGGTCACCAAGTTCTGTTGAATCTCGTGAGAGGAAACCGGGCGGCCATATATGGGGCGCTTGCTTCATTGTTTGGGGCACTGCTCGGATTTTCGATCACCGCGATGTCTATAGTGCTCGGATTTACTACATCCGATCGGTTGGCCTTATTACGATCCTCAAGCCACTACAAAGACTTATGGGCTGTCTTTACCTCCGCCATTAGGGTTCTCGGCATTACAACCGTTTTGGCACTCGTTGGTTTAATCTTTGACCGGGAAGCAGTTCAACGTCCTTACATCTTTGTAGCCTGTGTTGGGCTCTCCGTGCTCTGTATTCTTCGGATGGCCAGATGTCTTTGGGTGCTTGAAAGGATCGTGGCAATTCTTATTGTTTGATTAGTGAAAGTGCTAAATCTTTACGAGCCGTCGTGCGAAGAGTCAGGCTCAATCTGACGAGGGTTGAGCCGGCCTGAATCCGCCCTCGCGATTAAGAATTGATCGACCACGAATATGCAACGTGGGTCACTTCAACTAATTCGCTCCTGGAGATTGTGAATCCCAACCAGCTAAGATGCGCTTTCCAAAATCCTGACAAACGTGCTTTCCGCAGTGGACGATTACTGACGCAGGAGATTAGGGAAGCGCTTCTGCTGAAGGTCATCAATGACCTTCGCCGAGAGCTTCCACGCATCGCCCTTGATGCGGACAATGAGCTCATCCCACACCATTGCAAATGCCCTCAACGCTTCTTGTTCATCGAAGTGGACTCCAGCCGGGAGTAGAGGGTCAATATCTTCGGTCAAGCTGCGCTGTAGCTTTTGCAACATTCGCTCTTCCGCCGCGGCACGATGAATGGGAGTGCCCTCAAGCTCAAGGTAGTGGTCGAAGCAGGTGAGGAGCTTGGGACGGTCGAGATTCAGTTGCTTCAAGCCTTCGTACAAATCGAAAAGATCACGGTTCTTGCGCCGCTGCAAGAGCGCCCGGAGCTTCGTCCCGAAAAGTTCTTCCGGCTCGAACGAAATAATCTCAGTCTTCCCCTGGTGCCAGCGGCTATCCACAGCGAATGGATAGCGCTTGAGCCCAAGCAGGCAGACATGCTCGCGGGTATTGATCTCGACCTTGAGCTTGAGCTTCGTGCTCGCGTCCACCTCGGGAGCGTAGCGGAAGATGAGATGAATGGAATGGCCGGCCTGCTCTCTTTTGCAATCGCCGAGCCACGATAGAGCCTTGCGGACCGCATCGACGGTCGCGCCAATCGGCTCGGCTTCTGTCTGCACGAGATCGATGTCTTCGGAATATCGCAACGGCTCCGCGAAGAGCAGCTTATGGAGCGCGGTGCCGCCCCGGAAAGCGATCTTGCCCTGCAACTCCGGGGCATTGAACAGGTCGCATAGAGCGCGGCAGATGATGAGGTCTTGTTCGACCTGCCGCAGGTCGGACCACGGAGCCTTTGCGGTCCACTCCTGGAGGTATGCGCTGGGAATCAAAAATCCACCTCCACAGGTTCATGGACCGTTAGCCGCCACTTCATGTTCTTCTCGGCGTCTTCCGCAGAGGATTCCAGAATCGGTTTGATGGCCGGGTCAAGCGGCTTGAAAGATTTCGCCTGGGCAGCAAACGGCTCCAGCGCCTTCGACTGCCGAGAATGGCCCGCAAGGTCGAGCAGATAACCCAAGCGGCGAACCGCAGAGTTCTCGTAGAACCCGGCGATCTTCGCCAGCTTGCTCGGGACGGCTTTGGCCCCGATATCTTTGACAATCTGCGCGACTCCGTCGATGCCGGATGCCTTATGGAAGTAGCGGACGCAATCCAGCAGGGTGAGCTCGACCCCGGCGACTTTGGCGTAACCCTCAGCAGTCTTTATCCTGTCCAGCCATTCCGACCGATTCGCCTGCTCGAAAATCTCCGGCGCCTGGTAGATGAACTGAAGCCGATGCCGCCGGATTTCAAGCGGGCGGAGCTGCTTTGGAACGATGATCTGGAAGACCATCGCGGCCTGATGCGATGCGCCATGAAATGCTGCGGCACGCAGGAGCGAGATACGATAGTCGATGCGTTGATGCCGCATAAGAGGGTCGATCCAGCGGACAGGATCGGGCGCCCCGAGGCTCTGGTCCTCGGGACGCAGAATCAGATAAAACTCGTGGCGGGGGTTGGCAAGCCTGTGTTTTTTCACCAGCCTTTGCGCGGCTGCGGTAAACGCAGATGGCGATAAGCCCAGACTTCTCCTGGCGTCTTCTTTGGAGACGTAAGCATGTCCTTGCGCGAGTTGCTGGTCGAGGTAGGACCCAAGCGATGCCATTCCCCAATCATATACGAAAATCGACATGGTGCGTATGTTTTTGCTTATGATTGGGGAGAGGCGTGAGCGATCAAATTGGAATTTGCGTTCTGAGAGCATGTTTAGCCAGCAGCACTTCTAACAAATTTGTCGCACCAGCGGCGCGACTTTCTTGCGGTCCCCGCGAGTCTGATCTCACTTTCGCAGGCGACGATGTACACGCATCATGACGCTTTCCGGTATCCGTAGCGTTTTATACCCTCGCGCAAACCTGCTCTCCGTTGTGCCCCATTCCAGGACTCCCGGTTCTCCCTCGAACATCCTGCGGATCGTATTGGTGCTCAGTCCCCAGGCCTTTGCCAAGTCCCCCACCGAGTAATGCTTCTCAAGAGCTGGATCTCCGGGGAGCGGCATCGGTTCCATCCGTTGCCCCGCATTCCAACCACCCGCCGACGCTTTGTATGCAGAACCGCGCATGTGGGCATTCTCGGAGAAGTCCCAGGCAGCGTCCAATCATTATTCTGTGCGAAGGTATCACGTTTTTTATACCTTTTCGCAGGCTCAAGGTTCGTGCTGAATCAGGTCTCATTGCATAGCCATCGTGTTCAAAACACACACATCATGTATGGTCTCGCGCTGAGTCGGGCGCGCGCTCGGGGTTTTACCGGCGTCCTGCGGCGCTGTGGGCCTCTGCTTCGCTGCGCGCCCTGCGGGTTTCGGCTTTCAGAAAAATTTTTGCAAAGAACGCAAAACATTTTCCGAACCTTCCGAAAAAGCGTCCCTTGACCTTAGAAGCCTGACCCACTCGCGTCGCTTCGCGCAGTGTGCCCCGACTCATCGGGAGACCACACAAAACGGAGTGACATCATGAACACGCATACGATCCAAACGAACCTTCCAATCAACACGATCCTTCACGGCGATTGCATCGAGAAGATGCACGAGATGCCCGCCAATACAGCCGATTTCATCCTCACCGACCCGCCGTACCTGGTGAACTACCGCGACCGCGATGGCCGCACCATCCAGAACGACACGAAAGCCGACTGGCTCAAGCCCGCGATGGCCCAGGCATATCGAGTCCGCAAGCAGAACCGGCTGATGCTTTGCTTCTACGGCTGGACGAAGGTCGATGAGTTCTTCGCAGCGTGGAAAGAGGCCGGCTTCTATCCTGTGGGTCACATCGTGTTCCGCAAGACCTACAGCTCACGCAGCAGGTTCCTCAGCTATCAACACGAACAGGCGTACCTGCTGGCGAAGGGCAAACCGCCGTTGCCGAAGCAGCCGGTAGCGGACGTGATCGACATGCCCTACAGCGGCAACAAGCTGCATCCCACGCAGAAGCCGGTAGAGCCGCTGGCGCAGTTGATTCGCAGCTTCACGTTGCGTGGCGAGTTGGTACTTGATCCGTTCGCTGGCAGCGGCAGTACCTGCGCGGCGGCGATGCTGACAGGCCGCAGGTATATCGGGATGGAACTCGACGCGGAGTATTTCAACCAGACATCGGCTCGGTTAGCACGGGTGAAAGAGAGGATCGCAAAGCGGTCCTCTTCTTCATTCCCACCTCCGGTAGATGGTACGTGCGTGGCGGCGTGCGTCAAGGCGAACGATTGCGCTGTACTGTGATTCCGCAGCCTTGACTCCCTCCGTCCCGCACTTTGTTCGCTGTTCATCGTGGGAATGAAGGGGTGTGTGCATCCTGCACACCTGTCTTTCTTGCCCGTTGGCCTTGCGTTTGTGACCGTCCCACCACGATCTAAAGTTATAAAAATTCGTGATACTTCCGCGCGAAATAATGATTTCCCATTTCGCCGAGTTGCTCTTACCTTCACATCCAGCACGAAACACCGAGAGTGGCCACTCGACGGTACATCACCCAAGGAGACCTCCTATGGAGAGCACCCGTCCGTCGAAGCGAAGCCGCGTCCTCAAGTGGGCACGCAGTCACCACCTATCCCGATATGCAGCCCCGCTGCTCCTGCTGTCTGCCCTGCCGGTCTACGCCCAATCGACGGGCAGCGATCCGTGGGACAACGCAGTCAACGTCCTCAAAACCGCCTTCACCGGCTCGATTGCCCAGGGCCTCAGCCTGGTCGCCATCGTCGTCGGTGGATTGATGTTCGCCTACGGCGAAGGCCAGTCCAAGAAGACCCTCGCCGGCATCGTCTTCGGCGTGGGCATGGCTATTGGCGCGGTCAAGTTCACAGCGCGTGACTTCACGCTCGTCGATCTTGTACGGGTTGAAATGCTCACAGCAGATCAGGCCGAAACGCTAACGGTGGCAGTCATGCAAGGGCAGAGCATCCTGATAGCTGGGTCCACCGGGTCCGGCAAATCCACACTTTTAGGTACACTCGCTCAAGCAATTCCCGAGCATGAGCGCATCCTGCTAATCGAAGACACTGCCGAGTTGCACATCCCCAAAGTTCATGTGGTCTCAACCGAATCACAACTAGACACTCATCGCAGCAACATCACCTTCGACGATCTGCTGAAGGCAGTGCTCCGGCACAGACCTGATCGCATCATCGTCGGTGAGGTGCGCGGGCCGGAGGCGCGGACGCTACTCGATGCGATGAACACCGGTCACCGTGGAACACTGGCAACCATCCATGCCAGCAGCGGCGAAGGGGCTGTCCGCCGACTGGCGAGCTTGGCAATTCGTGGCAGCGCCAATCTGCAACTGAGCGTGGCCGAGGACGATGTGCGACGCTCTCTAGACTTAATCGTTTATATTGGCCGGCAGCACGGTATACGACGGGTTGAAGAAATATGCCGTCTCTAGTGTCAAACCAGTATCTCTAGAGGCGCAGCGTTGCAGACGGCAATACGATCTGCTCCGATACGACTAATACACAGACAGGTTACAGTTGCAAAGTCAGCACCTTGACGCAAGGAACTCACTCGCTGACCGCGACATACATTGGAACCTACAACGGAGGGATGCAAGCATTTGCCGGACCGATCCCGGTGCAAGTGTGATCCACGACTCCAAATCCGACGTATTGGTTCTCTCCTACGTCATCGCCAATCTGTTCGATCACCGAAACTTGCCCGGAATTCCTCCAGCTGTTTGATGCTGTCTCCAATACGTATTGGAAATACATCTCCGACCTGCTTCTCTGGCACCGTCTACACTCCACTGCTTCAGCCAAACGAACTCCGGGAATAGTCAGCTGCGGATCGATGCCGCCGTCGACGAGTGCCTGTATGAGATCGATTCGCTCAGTGATCGTCATCGAGTTCGTCTCTCCCGTCGTACCAAACATCGAGAGGCCGTCACAACCGTTCGCGAGTGGCTGTCGACTATGCTCTACGAATGCTGCGGTAGCCGGTGGCCCACCGTTGGGCTCGAAGGGTGTAATGTTGGCGCAGTAAACACCTCGTGGGTGATGCATGCAATGCATCCTCTATCCAGGGTCTGGATGCAAAGCAAATCGCTCATTGCCGAAACTCGCGGTGAATTGCCCGCATGGACAAAGCTTAACGCTTCACAAGTTGCTTGGGGCTCTGCTGAGTGAGATCACGGTGGTGGCGAGTGATTTGCCTGAAACGTCGCCGACATCTCTCAATACGGGAAGCTAGCCGCGCGATGTCGAGTTCTATACTTAATGTCTCCTCAACTAATAAGAGGTGGAAGCGCCTGTTATGGACTGTCTTCACAATCCGCTGAGCACCAGAGAATGCGCCACAATCTGGCGAGCGCATGACCTTGGTGACATTGAACTTTTGCATGCGCGCTACTTGAGCTACTCCTTCGCGAAGCACACTCACGAGGGTGCGGCGCTGGGCGTTATCGAAGCTGGCGCGGAGCGCTTCTACTACCGTGGAGCAATACATACCGCTACGGCAGGAAAAGTCGTCGTCTTTAACCCAAATGAAGCGCATACCGGAGAAGCCGCCAACTCGCTCGGTTGGCGTTTTCGCATGTTCTACATGGACGCTGGCCTCATGAGAAAGGCCGTGGAAGACCTGTCCGGCAAGCCTGCGGATATACCGTTTTTCTCTTCCCCTGTCATCGACCATCCTGAAACGGCCGCGATGCTTCGTAACCTCCACATCAGTCTTGAGCGCGAGTCTTGCCTGCTGGAACGCGAATCGAAGTTTCTCTGGACTCTAGCCGAATTTGCAAGATGCCATGCCGACTCTCTACCAAGAGAGCGCTCTATCGGTGACGAGCGCAGTATCGTCCGCACCGTTCGTGAATATTTGGAAGGACAATACACCGAAAACGTCAGCCTGGATGCTCTTGTGGCGCTTTCGGGGATGAGCGGCTATCACCTCATCCGAGTATTCCGTAAAGAAGTTGGCCTGCCACCCCACGCTTACCTAGAGCAGGTGAGAGTCAATCGTGGACGTCAGCTCCTTCGAGCAGGCGTCCGGATAACCGATGCAGCCTTAATGACAGGGTTTACTGACCAGAGCCATTTCAGCAGGCATTTTAAGAAGATGACCGGTGTGACACCGGGGCAGTATAGCAAGATGGCACGAACTCACAAGACCCACTCGCTCTCTCTCGCGCAGACTTGAAACGATAGTGATCTTTACGGTCGTTTGCGAGGTCATGCGTTTCGCGAACGAACACAAGACTCTCAAGACCGTCTGATTCCAGACATTCGCGAGAAGCTGACTGCTTCATCAAGCTTTTCTGTTGAACTGCGCGGCAGAACTGAGACCGCTCCACCCGAGCATCACGGTCGGTAACCGACATAGTCTTTAATCAGATCCACTCGCCATCACTGTGATCTCACCCATGCATGGCTGCAAAACAGCTTGTTTATCTCTAAGCTTTGCGCATGCGAGCAAGCCAACCTGCAATTCGAATTGACATTCCCTCCGATCCAATCTCCGTTCGGATCGCATCCGCTGTGGTCGGGAGATCTCGCCTCGTCGTCAGTACCGACCGAGCCTCATACGGTGTCTCCAACCCTGAAAGTCGACTAGCGCCTGTTCTCGTTCGGTTACGCCTACTCATGGGCAAGTCGCGGATTCTCAATCCGGCACACCGTTCGCTCGTCCGTTCGAATGTCCTCGTGTTTGCCAGTTTCTGGACGGCGTGGCCGGCCTACCAAGATCCTTCTGGGATATTCGCCTCATTGATGCCACTCGCCACGGTCGTCGCGATTCTGGGAACGGCTGACGCATGTCGACACCTCAGAAGACACTGGGATTTCCATCACGCTGGTGTGCTGCTCATGATCTGCGCCGACTTGCTGGCAGTAACTTTACTCGCATTCCTGTCCATTTCGAGACTGTATCTGATCTCAACCCTCCGGTAGCAATTACGTACAAGACCGCATACCAAATCGATTCTATTGTCGTGGTAGCCGGTACGAAGAGCGCTTGATACGCAAGACTGCGATAACGAAGAGGACAGCCCACATGAGCACAACTAGCACCATTGTCAACCTGCCGGATCCGTCCACAGCCAAGATGCCTCGCAATCACTACCTAAACAGCGAGCACGGCATCTTGAGTTGGCTGCTGACGCAGGATCACAAGCGCATCGGTGTGCTTTACCTCATCACGATCACATCGTTTTTCTTGATCGGTGGATTTTTCGCTGGCATGATCCGGCTGGAGCTGCTGACCCCTATGCCTGACCTTGTGGCGTCAGATACATACAACAAGCTTTTCACGATGCACGGCATCATCATGATCTTTCTGTTTTTGATCCCTTCTGTGCCCGCAACTCTAGGGAACTTCTTAATTCCGCTCATGGTGGGAGCAAAGGACCTTGCTTTTCCGAAGTTGAATCTGCTGAGTTGGTACCTTCTGGTTCTCGGTGGCCTCTTCACCCTGTATTCATTGTTCACGGGAGGAGTGGATACTGGCTGGACATTCACTACGCCGCTGAGTACGCACTACCTCAACACAAATGTGATTACGACCGCAGCCGCGATCTTCATCGCGGGCTTCAGTTCGATATTTACGGGATTGAACTTTATCGTCACAATTCATCGGATGCGTTGCCCGGGAATGACATGGTTTCGTCTGCCACTCTTTGTCTGGGCCATTTATGCCGCGTCCATCATCATGGTTCTAGCAACTCCAGTACTTGCAATCTCACTAACGTTAGTCGTCCTGGAAAGGTTATTGGGGGTCGGGATATTTGACCCGACCAAAGGCGGTGATCCGCTTCTGTTCCAGCACCTTTTCTGGTTCTACTCACATCCGGGCATCTACATCATGATCCTTCCTGGGTTTGCCGTTATGTCTGAGATCATCAGTACCTTCAGTAGAAAACGCGTGTTCGGATATGCGGCTGTGGCGTATTCGTCGGTTGGTATCGCATCTCTCGGATTCCTAATCTGGGGGCACCACATGTTCATCATGGGGATGTCCAACTTCGCTTCACTTTTGTTCTCTCTACTAACGATGATGGCTGCTGTGCCATCCGCTATCAAGATATTCAACTACGCAGCCACGCTGTATAGAGGGTCGATTACCTTCGAAACACCGATGCTTTACGCCTTCGGTTTCATGGGGCTATTCACCATCGGAGGTCTGACGGGTGTATTCCTCGCCTCTCTCGGAATGGATATCCATCTGACCGAGACCTATTTTGTTGTTGCGCACTTTCACTTCATCATGGTCGGCGGGATGTTGATGGCCTTCCTTGCGGGGATTCACTTCTGGTGGCCCAAGATGACGGGACGGATGTACCCTGAAACGCTCTCCAAGGTTGCCGCTGTCGTTACATTTGTCGGTTTTAACATCACATTCTTCCCGCAGTTCGTCCTCGGATATCTCGGTATGCCACGCCGCTACCACGCCTATCCACCTGAATTTCAGATATTGAATGTGCTTTCGACCGCCGGGGCAACGATCCTCGGGATTGGCTACATGATGCCGCTACTCTATCTGGCATGGTCGCTCAAGTACGGAGCCATTGCCGGCGACAACCCATGGCAAGCTACCGGGTTGGAGTGGCAGCTCCAGTCTCCTCCCTTGACGGAGAACTTTACCAAGGTACCCATCATGGATCACGAGGCCTATGACTACGCATGGCTTGAGCAGAAGCAGGCAAACAAGGAAACCGTTGCTTAGGTATTGAGCGCAAGAAAGGATAGTTGCGATGAAAAAGCTGAGGCAAGCGACGAAGATCCTGGGGGCATCGGTGCTTTTGGCATGCACGCTGGTTGCAAGACCGCAGCAATACTCGGCTGAGCGCCCAATCGGCTTGGCGGCGCAGCAACTGCCAGACTACCTCAAGCATGCCGGCATTGAGCAACACCTCAATCGAGTTCTGCCCCTGGACGTGACATTCACGGATGAGGCTCGCACCACTGCTCCTTTGAGCCATTGGATCGGAAACCGACCAGCAATCATTGCCCTCTTGTATTACAAATGCACCATGATGTGCCCACAGGTGCTTCATGGGCTTGCGATCGGGCTCAAAGGATCAAACCTGGAATCGGGTAAGGACTATCAGGTCGTGACATTCAGTATCGATCCCAACGACACGCCAGCAGATGCTGCTGTAGAGAAGGCGAGGTTCATATCTGATGCGGCGTTGCCTTCGCTCGGAGAAGCAACTCATTTCTTAACTTCAAGCTCTGCAGGTATCGAGGCCATATCTGAGGCTACGGGATTTGAGTTTGTCAGAGTTCCAGGACCCGATGGACAGATGAATCAGTTCGCCCATTCGAGCGTAATCATGTTCTCTACATCGGATGGTCGGCTGTCGAAATACATCTCAGGCATAGACTATCCATCTCGGGACTTGCGTCTTGCCGTTCTAGATGCCTCGCGAAAGAGGATCAGCAATCCAGTCGATCTCTTTCTTATCTACTGCTGCAACTACAATCCCGCTGTCGGCAGGTATTCTGTTGCCGTTTTGCGTGTAGTTAGCCTTGCAGGCGCGGTAACCGTACTGGTTGTGGCGGGGATGATTTGGTTACTGACGAGGAAGCCAAAAGGGAAAGTATTTGCTTAGACGGAATACTGGTCTTAGCAGTGACCAGGTAACGGCACTGTCATCGAAAATAGAAACACGTGGGGCGAGAAGGTTGCCATGTGATGGACGCCCGTGGGACCGTTCAGCACGTTCGGCCGTGGTTGACGCACACTGACCTTAGGGAATGACCATCTCCTACCCGCTGAATCTCGATGTGATAACGAGAGCGCGGAAGGCGTCTCGCCATCACGGGGAGCTAACTGATTCTGGGCGGCCGCTCGATAACAATAGATTTAGGCTAATCCAACGAAGATGATCTCCGATCAATGACGGTGTTGGTCTAGTGGCCGTTCGGGGCACCGTATTGGTGATCGAGCGCTATCTTATTGTCCGTTACTCATTCAGGCCGACGGTCGCAGTATGAGGTCAAGCTGTCAGGAGGAGTCGCCTTGGAAATGATGAGAGCCGCACTCTATGATCGATATGGCACTCCAGACGTCTTGTACGCGGGAACCGTCCCGATGCCTCACCAGAGGACGGGAGAGGTTTTGGTTCAAGTTCACGCCGCCAGTGTGAACAGTATTGACGCAATCGTGCGGGCCGGAAAACTTCGACTGTTTACCGGACGCAAGTTCCCTCGTCGAACCAGTCTGGATTTTGCCGGGGAGATCGTTGCGGCGGGAGAAAGCAGCTCCGGCTTCGAGGTCGGTGAGCGCGTATGGGGCACGCTGCCGCGCGGAACTTGGGGCAGTGCGGCCGAGTTTGTGAGTGTTTCCACGAAGTGCATTGTTCGAAGTCCCAAAGGTGTTGACCTCACATTTGCGGCGGCCTTGCCGGTAGTTGGCGCTACTGCCTTGATCGCGTTGCGAGAAGTCGCAAAACTTCAGCCTAGAGAAAGCTTACTGGTACGAGGAGCAAGTGGTGGGGTTGGCATGTCCGCGGTCCAACTCGGACGCGCTATGGGAGCAAAGGTTACTGGCATAGCAAGTGCTGCACATTTAGCTTTTGTAGAAGAACTCGGAGCAGATCGAGTCTTGGACTATTCTGCGACCTTGCCGGGCCAGCTTGGTTCATATGATGTGATTTTCGATACCGTAGGCAGTGAATTGCCTAGCTATCGTCGGCACCTAGCCACCGGAGGCCGCATGATTACCGTTGCAATCGATGCAAAGGCTCCCGTCCCAGCATTACTGTACCTCGCGGCCAGCACGGTGTTTGGGGGTCGGAGAGTGCGGTTTTTCAGTGCCGACTTCTCGGCGGGGATTCTGAGCGACCTCACGACCTACGTCGAAGCCGGGGCAATCCGTCCTGTTATCGACACTGTGTATCCACTTTCAGAGATCGGTGCAGCTCATAGGGCCGTAGAAAAGGGTGGAAGACTCGGAAAACAGATCGTTGCCCTCGTTTAGGCGAAAGAGTCGGCGCGATGACTGCAATAAAGCTAGTCCGCTCCTTTTCTGTATAGACCGGGAGCTCAGATGCAAAGAAACCATAGGAGGACACAGTGCGCGATTCATCCATCGCAGGACGGGTGTCTCAACCGATATCGATTGCAGGCGGCCGAAACTTGGAGACCATGTCACTCTCAGAACTGTTGTATTGGGTTTTGATTGAACGTGTGAAGGATCATCAAAATGTTTGTCCAGACGAGGACCGAGGCGAAGCGGCATCCGACTAGTAAGGTTTAGACCAAATTGAGCCCTAGCTCGTTAGTGCTCACCGTGAGCAAGGCTTCCTCACCTGTTGCGCCATGGCTGATTCTGGTCTTCTGGAGCCGGTCGCGAAGTTTCACATTTCACCTACGAGCCCTTCGCTGCCAGGAGGATCGGGAGAGCAAACCATGAGTTATCAAAGCGTGAATCCATATACGGGCGAACTTCTTCGGAGCTTTTCCTTCCATACGGACGAGGAAATGCTGTGTGCGCTTGAGCTTGCGGACACTCGCTTCAAGTCGTTCGGCACGATGGCCGAAAGAACCGCGATACTGCAAAAGTCAGCAGAACTCATGATCGAGAGGCGTGAAGAGCTAGCCGCGCTCGTGACGATGGAGATGGGTAAGCGCATTCAAGAAAGCCGCGATGAGGTAAACCTCAGTTCCGCAATCCTCGCGTATTTCGCTGAACATGCGTCGCACTTTCTGTCTAAGCGCCCACTCGAATCGACCGTAGGAGAGGCTTGGGTGGAGTTCGAGCCCATCGGCGTGCTCGTTGGGGTGGAACCTTGGAATTATCCCTACTATCAGCTCGTTCGTTTTGTAGGACCGAATTTTGCGCTCGGCAATACGATCCTGATGAAGCATGCTTCAGGCGTACCGCAATGGCGTTGGCATTCGAGAAGATCTTGACGGATGCCGGCGCCCCAAGCGGCGCGTACACGAATGTATTCTTGTCCCCAGAGCAAGTGTCCTCTCTCATTGAAGATCCTCGTGTTCAAGGAGTTGCCCTCACGGGCTCCGAAAGGGCAGGGGAATCATTGGCATCCCAGGCTGGAAAGCAACTGAAGAAGTCGACAATGGAGTTGGGAGGGAATGACGCCTTCATCGTGCTCGAAGACTTCGATCCGAAGCTCGCTGCCAAGTACGCTGTGCAGGGACGGATGACAAACGCGGGGCAGGCATGTGTCGGCTCTAAGCGCTTCATTGCTGTCGATGCAATCGCGGACGATTTTCTGGCAGAAGTGATGAAACTCTTGGCAACCTACGTTCCTGGAGACCCGACGAGCGAAACGACTACGCTAGCTCCCTTGTCCTCGAAGACCGCGCAAAGCAATCTGCTGAAGCAGGTAGAAACGGCGGTTGCTAATGGAGCGACGCTGCTCATGGGGGGAACAGCTCCTGCTGGACCCGGTGCGTTCATTCTGCCAACTGTGTTGAGCGACGTCACTTCCTCAAATCCCGCATACCGCCAGGAGTTCTTCGGTCCGGTCGCCCTTTTCTTTCGAGCGAAAGACGAAATAGAAGCTCTTGCCATTGCGAATGACTCTCCCTTCGGCCTCGGAGGATCCATCTGTACATCTGATCCCGAGCGGGCTCGCAGACTTGCCTCCAAGCTTCAGTCTGGCATGGTCTTTCTGAACTTCTCGGCATTAACCACCCCCGAGCTACCGTTCGGCGGCATCAAACGTTCCGGGTTTGGCCGAGAACTGTCCAGCTTTGGCATCGAAGAGTTCGCCAATAAGAAGATGATCTGCATAGTAGACCCAACGAAGCTAGCGAACGTGGTCGCATAGGCATTGCAAACGGCTTTCACGTGATGGAGATGTGCGTCTGCAAAGCCTTCGGTCTTCAGATGCTAGTCCTTACCGTCAGATTAGCGCTCATTGCAACCATGCACTCTCGTCAGGAGAGTTGCGATGAGAATGAGCGCGTTGAATCAACTGGTTTCGTTTGCGTGGCCTAGTTGAGCAGGCTCTCGTGCACCTGCTCGAATAGTTTGTGATTGTCGCTGTAATCAACCCGGATTCCCACGAGGACAGGTCCTGGCGTTTCAAACGCTGTCCGTAAGGTAGAGGCGATCTGATCAGGTGCGTCAATCATCAAACCTTTGGCGCCAAAGGCTTCCGCATACTTCACAATATCAACCGGGCCAAAGTCTACGCCGGCGGTACGCTTATACTTTGATTCCTCCTGGACAGCGACCATGTTGTAGACGCCGTCGATCCACACCATATGAACGAGGTTCAGCTTGAGACGGACCGCCGTCTCGAGTTCCATCGCCGAGAATAGGAATCCGCCATCACCTGAGATGGACAGGGTTTTTTCGTGCGGGCGTAAGAGGCAAGATGCTATGCCCCACGGTAGCGCTACTCCGAGCGTCTGCTGACCATTGCTGATAAGGATTTGACGCGCGCGGAAGCTAAAGAGGAAGTGAGCGATCCACAGATGGAAAGATCCCATATCAAGGCAGAGCGTTACGTCATCGGTCATCCATTTCTGGAGTTCCGATACGATCCGCAGTGGATGAATCGGATTTGCGGTGTAGTAATTTGCTTCTTCAAGGCGCAATGCGCGCCTTGCGGCAAGGGATGCGAAAAAGTTCTGGATATCAGGCGTCAATACTACGGGGGCGCATAAATCGATAAGAGCCGCGAGACTCGCTGCTATTCCCCCTATTAGCTCCACCGCTGGTCTGTAGAAGTTATCGATGTCCGCTCGCGTGGAGTCGATGTGAACGATCCTGGCGCTATTCAGCCGGTTCCAGATCGAGGGGTCGTACTCGACCGGATCATATCCGATAGTAATAATCACATCAGCGGCCCTCAGCAGTTCGTCGCCCGGTGCGTTATCAAGTTGCCCAACCCGTCCCGCGAAGCTATGGAATAGATCCTTGGAAACGGTGCCAGCCGCCTGGAAGGTACCCACAACAGGAAGATTGGTTTTCCGCAGGAATGTCCGAATTGCATCTGCATTCTCTGGTTTGCTGGCTAGCATCCCAAGGAGGACTATGGGACGCTGTGCCGTCTGGATGATTTTCGCGGCCTCTTCCAAAGACGCTTTGTCTGCCGGCCCGTACGATAGATTTGAGGACACTCCGATTGCTTCACATGCGGCTGGCCCCTCCATGATGTCTTTAGGCAGACTGACAAAAGCTGCACCAGGACGGTCTGATTCCGCAGCGCGAAAAGCATTCGCCATTACCTCTCCGATAGACTCTGGAGAACCAACTTCCCCGCTGAATTTCGTTACCGACTTCATCAACGGAACCGCCTGTAAAGTCTGATGGATCTGCTTCAGACTTTGCGATGTTGCGACGGCTCCTCCTAGTGCCACGATTGGATCGCCTTCACTGTTGGCTGTCGCCATGCCGGTAGTCAGGTTGCTCACGCCGGGCCCGGAGGTAACGATCGCTACGCCCGCTTTTCCGGTAAGTCTTCCTATTCCTCCAGCGATAAATGCGGCGTTTTGCTCATGACGGCACACCACGGTGTTGATGCGAGAGGACGCGAGCGCTTCAAAGACGCGATCGATCTTTGCTCCCGGAATTCCGAATACATATTGAACCCCCTGGAGCTCTAGTGACTCGACTACTACTTGGGCGCCGGGTTTATTCGTCACTTTGGTCATACGGTTCCTTTTCAAGGGATAGGTTCGTTAGGAAGAATGGTATTGCTCGGCACTCTTGAGAGCCTCGTTGGGGTCTTGCGAGAGATCAGCCCGGAGGAACTCGACTGTTTCGGGCAAAGAGACGTGCAGGTCATTCATCGCGCAGCGAGCAATCCTGATGTCTTTGGCTTTGCACGCAAGTACATGACCGCCGTGCTTGCGATCCTTTGAAAGGAAGTGAAAGTGATATCCTGGAACGCTGAACGAGCTTGCATACGCAGGCGACCAGAGACCGACGAGCGTACCCTCGATCTCTTCGAAGATAAACTCTTCCTGATCGCTAGCGGCTGCCCGGAGCCCAACGCCCTCATGCATAGCCTTCATCACCCTTGTCTTCAGCGATGGGAACCTGCCTTCGATGCGAAAGGCATAGAAGAGATTGTCTGAATAGCGAAGTCCATCGCACGCGGTAATAAGATCTTCGAAAGATGCGATCTGCTGATACTCCTTGCTCGCTTCGTCCGTAAAGCGGGTGATCACGGCATACGGAATAAGTCTTTCGCTCTCGACGGTCGTAACCGATCCATCCGCAGAGATCTGATAACAAATCCCGTCCAGTACAACCATCTCTCCCCGGAGATTCACGAAAGTTCCCAAGCCGAAGTCGCCATGTTTCAAGAGGCGCGAAACCTGAACGGCACCTTGGTAAAGTCCTTCAACCAAGGCCGCAGATGTGGAGACTTGAAATAGCGTGTGGAGAGGTTTGCGAAGATACTGCGATAAAGCATCAGCGACAATGTGGTCGAGGTCAACTTGATCCCATGACATTTTCGTGTCAAGTGCCTCGTAGAGCGAACTGGGAATGTTGCACCGTATCGTCTTCAAATTGACTCCTGCGATATTAGTTTGGCAGGGTTTGGAGGGGGATGCATCGTGCGCAATGGATATCTAACTGTGAGGATGCTTCGTGGAGATCGCAAGAGTCTCAGTCATGTCATGTCTATCGCTCACGGGATCGGTTCATCGATAGCCCATCGGAAAACGTCACACAGCCGAGAAGATGTTACTCATCCGCCTCGCGCGATTTTCAAGACAGCCGGCCAGCGCCGTCTGCCGCACGAAGCAAAGCCTCCTTAAGCTTCTGATCGGTAAGGGGCTCTACGATGACGTCGTACCCGCCTGCTTCGAGAACTCCCGACCATAGCTGAAAAGTTGCAGAATGGGCATATACGAGAATGGCTGGTTTTGGCCTGAGCATTGCCACGTCTCCCCAGATCGTCCACCAATCGTCTGTATTGGGAAGTGAGGCTGGAAGAAGAACCACTTGATACCGCTCTCCCGAGCGAATGTGGGGCTCCAGCTTTGGAGCGCTCGATACCACGATCGGGATCATGCCAAAGGAACAAATCTGCCGATGCAGATTTTCCCGCATCGCTTCCGTTGCTACCGCCAGTACCCGGATCTCCCTGGCCTGTTGTGCCATGTAGTCCTCACTTGTGTAAAGAAGCATGCCAGAGTTTCCCCAATTCTGAGCTCCACGAGCTGCTAGATCACGGTGATGACGCAAGTGTTAAGCCCCAACATAACGGCGACAATGGTCCAACGACGAGGCTCCAGACCCTCGTGAATTGGAGGACGTCTTGGGCCATCGACGATCAGATAACAACGAATCTTTGGCTGTGAATGTCCCCTGCGGGTCTACAATCTTTGAAATAAGCTTCAATGGAGCGTGTCCAGGCGTTGAATCGGCGACGGCCATCCGTGGTTGGATAAACTATCGTTCCTCTCGAGCGGGAATGATCCTCGACGTGCGTTCAGGAGACGCGGTGGAATCGAAGTCTATCAATTTGGACGTGAGATTCAGCCTTGCTTATGAGGAACTGCGTCGGATGGCGCGGGGAATCATCCATGGCGAGGGAGTCCGCGATCTCTCGGCGACAACCTTGGTGAACGAGGCGTGGCTGAAGCTATCTTCAGCTACCGAATTGTCCCCTGTCGACCATCTGCACTTTAGACGAATCGTCGCCCAGGCAATGCGCTTCATCCTTGTCGACGCGTCGAGGCGACGATCCTCGAAGATAAGGGGCGGAGATGACGTGGCTGTGACATTTGATGAGGCGCTCTACTACGGTTCCAGCTTTCGCCTTGGCCCCGAGCTTTTGGAATTGAACGCTGCGTTAGACTTGCTCGCAACGTTTTCTCCACGTCAAGCCGAACTGATTGAGGCACGGTTCTTCGGTGGAATGACAGCGGAAGAAATGGTGCAGGTCTTCGACGTGTCGGAGTCAACGGTGGTTCGAGAATTGAGGATGGCGAAGGCGTGGCTGGCGCGGGAACTCCGACCATCTCGGAGAACCATTTCCACATAGAAGAGAGGTCCAGCATGGACGCTAAGCGTTGGAGCACGTTGCAGGAGACCTTCGATAATTTAGCCGATATGAAACCGGAGCAACAGGTTAATGCTCTTCGAGCGCTCTCTGAGAAAGATCCTGACATGGCGACGGAGGTCCGAGAGTTGCTGGAGGAGGACGCTTATGGTCGGCAACTGCCCGAGATGAATGTTGAAAGCCTTTTGCAGGAAGCTCTGCATCAAGATGAAGCGACATGGCCGGACGAAGGCCAGATAGGCCCCTATCGCATCCTCAAATTGCTTGGTGAGGGTGGAATGGGAGTGGTGTATCTTGCTGAGCGCACTGACATCGCCGGGCATGTGGCTATCAAGTTGTTGCGCGACGCATGGCTCTCTCCGCTCCGCCGTGAGCGGTTTGCGATAGAGCAGCAGATGTTGGGGCTCTTGAAGCACCCCTCGATTGCACGCATCTATGATGCGGGCACAACAAAGGACGGAACGCCCTGGTTCGTCATGGAGTTTTCAGACGGTGTGCCCATCACTGAATACTTCGGTGGCCGAAACCCCACAGGTCGAGAGATCATGACGCTGGTGGGAAGGGTGTGCGAGACCGTCCGCTATGCCCATAGCCTGGCGATCATACATCGAGACCTGAAGCCATCCAATATTCTCGTCGGCGATGAGGGACAGATCAAGCTTCTAGACTTCGGAATTGCTAAACAGATGGACATGGTGAATCGCGGGAGCGCCGTGACTACGGCGGGTTTCCGTCTTTTTACGCCAGCTTATGCCGCACCAGAACTACAGAGTGAAAACAGGGTAGGTGTCTTTACGGACATCTACTCGATGGGGGTGATCCTCTATCAGCTGCTTACCGGCATCTTGCCCTTCTCGGAAGATGGGCCAAGCAATCGCGATCCGCAACGGCCATCAAAAGTGAATGTGGCCGCCGACTCTGAAAATCGGCTCGCACTCAGCAAGAGCGAATGGGCGGATATTGATGCGATCTGCATGGAGGCGCTCGATAAGGATGCTGCGAACAGGTACGGATCAATGGACGCGCTGATCTCCGATATCAATGCTTTTCTCGATGACCGTCCCATCAATGCGAGAAGGAACTCCCTCCTCTATACCACGCGAAAATTCGTTTATAGAAACCGGTTGTCTGTACTTAGCGTCACGTTTGCATTGCTGATTGCCGTTGCCGGTACCGTGCTGTTCACGGTTCGGCTTGCCCGAGCCCGCGACGCAGCGGCCAGGGCTCGCGATCAGGCTGTCGCGGAGGCAGCGCGTAGCGCACGGGTTCAACGGTTTACGGAGTCGCTTTTCACCGGCGGAGCGAACTACGACTATCCTCCTCCAGGTATCAAGGTGACACAGATGCTCGACCGGGGACGGTCTGAGGCGCTGCAACTAACCGGCGACGCTCGGCTTCAGGCGGCCATGCTTCAGAGTGTAGGTACCGCTTACCTCAGCTTGGCTCGCTACGCCGACGCGGAGCCATTGCTCAAAAGGGCGCAGCAAGTGATCTGCGCGACGAACAAGTCACTTCAGTGTGCCGATGTGGAGGACGCATTGGCCGAGACTATGTTCGAAGCCAATACTGGCGCGGAGATAATGATTCTCTCGAAGGACGCACTTCGAATCAAAATGGAAAACCTGCCCGCGAACGATCCGTCTCTTGCGAACGGGATGGTCGACGTAGGAGAAGCATGTGCAAAGGCCGGTGATCCACTGCAGGCGAAGAAGTTTTTCGGCGAAGCTGTTACTGCCGCCTCCGCCTTCGGACATCCCACGCGAGAGCTGGCGTATGCTTTGGACCAGTTTGCGATGTTTGGATTTCCATACAATGATCCGCGGGCGCTTGAATATGCGGAGCGAAGCGCGCAGATCAACAAGCAACTCTTCGGAGAGCATTCGTTTGAGTATGCCCGGAGTGAGGCATACATTGGCGAAGTTCTGTACAACTACGGACGGTATAAGGAGGCTGAGAGATATGACCGCGCTGCGCTTGCGGTGGTTCAGGCTTGGTCGGGACCAGAGGAACCGATCGCCGTGCGGTACATCCTCAATTTAGCAAGGGTCTTGGCGCAGGAAAAAAAACTTGAGGAAGCTAAGAAGCTGCTTACGCACGCGCTGGAGGTGACCACTACGAGTGCCCCCCCTTCAACGGTCGAGGAATGTGACGAGTACTTTCATCTTGGCTTCACCGAGTTCCAGCAAGGCGATCTGAATGCCGCAGAGCGCTATTACGCGGCTGCTGTCTCTCTTGCGGGGCAGCACTTTACCGTGAACCAGCAACTTGTTGATTTTAGCGAGCTCGGTCTCGGAACAATCTACGACATGCGAGGTGAATATGCCCGTGCGGAGTCGACAATCCGGCAGGTCCTGAATACCACGAAATACATGAAGAGCTATCTGGGGGTGGCTGGTGCGGCGCTGCTGGGGCATGTCCTCTTGCACGAGGGGAAGTTCGCGGAAGCTGAGGCAGCGCTCCAGCCGGCGTACGCTTGGTTTGCACACGACACAACCATGCGGCCACACACTGCAATGACCTATAGGGATCTGGCCGAGGCCGAAAAGCGCCTCGGGAAGCCGCAGGAGGCTGCGAAGATCCTTGTGGAGCTTCGCGCACACCCGAGATAGGAGTCTATCGGCTTCCATTCGGACCCGTTTCCCCGCATACGCGACGCAGAAATTGTGGAAAGCTCCATTCGCGCCGGATTCTCGTCTTACTCCATGGAAACCGCGCCGAACCATTTTCCCCGAAAAATCTGATTTGACCACTTTCCCGCTCCGTTTGCGATTAGTTAAGCACCGGTAATACGGGTGTTTCTGCGACTGCTGGGAGAGAGAGGTTGCGCCTATGCTGTCTTCGTCAAATCTTGGAAGAATATCGCTGCCGGAGGTTCCTCTTTGCAGAGATCGGAGAGGCGGAACTTCATTGACTGCGTCTCCTAAACCAAGTCGCTTAACCGATCTTCCGAACGGCAGGAGTACAGCTCAGCGAGCAACCCAGGCATCTCGTGGGGAAGCAGCCCAAGATTCTAGTCTCTTGTCGGATGAAGCGACTGCGAGACCTCCCAACGTTTTGGTTTTGCAACAACTTGATCGGATTCTGAGGAGCAAGACGTTCATTCAGTCAGAAAAATTAAGCCGCTTCCTTCGATTTGTGGTTGAGCACGTAATCCACGGAAACCCGGACTGTCTCAAGGAATACCTGGTCGGAGTAGAAGTATATGACCGCAAGCCGCCCTATGATCCAAGCCAGGATTCTATCGTGAGGACGGAAGCTCGACGGCTGCGAAACAAACTGAAGGAGTACTACGGGGCCGAGGGCAAGGAAGACCCTGTTTACATCTACTTGCGCCCCGGAAGCTATATTCCAGCATTCCAATCCAGAGATGATCTGACCGGGATGCCAGGCCCAGTTGAGCAAGACATGATCCTTTTCCACGATGCATCTTCGATTGTGACGGCAATCTTTCCTTTTGCGGACATATCGGGAAATCCTATATCAGCCGCATTCGCGCGCGGAATACCGGATGAACTTGCCTATGTACTTATGCGAACCGAGCGCTGCACGGTCATCTCGCCACTTTCTGCAGCGTGCCTTACTACTCACGGCGCTGATATTGCGGTCACGATGAAGAAGGCCGGAGCTCAAATCGCCTTTGAGGGAAGCGCCAGGTCGGAAGGGACGAAGCTGCGGATTACAGCTCGTATCATCGACGCGACGGGCGTTCAGCTCTGGGTCAAACGGATCGACGTCGAAGTCGAGGCCGACACCTCATTCGCAGTTGAAGAAGACGTAGCGACGGCGCTGGCGGCAGGGTTCGAAGCTGTCCGGGCCCTGAAACTGACCGCTTTCACTTGCACTTCTTCTCACAGTTAGCTCACGGGCCATCACTCCCGTAGGATGTGCGCGCATGTTGGGATGAATAGCGGGAGATTCCGACGCAATGTCTTTGATGCTGATAACTCCGAATCATCGACTTGATCGCGGAAGCCTGATTGCAATTCACAAGAATGGGCTCCACTTCGCCCATCGCGACACCGATCCAGCGCAGACAATCACCGGAGCCGTGCCGTGCCAACTTAGAGACCGACCAGCCGCTTTTGAAAGAGGAGTGAATTCATGAAGAACGAAGCTGATGTGAAAGAAATCAACGCGCGTTATCGCGCTTACTGTGATGCTTGCCAAAGCGGCCAATTGGAAAAGGTGCCGTCGTTCTGGTCGCTACCGGCGCTGTTTGCCCTGGACACGGGGAAGCCTGAAACTTCGCAGCAGTTGCTGAGCACTCCCGAAGAGATGATCAAGCTTTACAGCACGCTCTTCGGTTCGTCCACTGGCGTGGACAAAACTATCATCGACGAATCCAACGTCACCTTCTATGGCGACAAGCTTGCGACGATCTCAACATCGCTGCGACATATGATTGGCAGCAAACTCCACGACAAACAGGTCGCAGTATACGGCTGCCGGAAGGTTGACGGTGAATGGGTGTTCTTTTCGCACATCAGCGTCGATGGCGAATAGGCTGTCGCTTACGAATTCAGCCTGGGCGCGCACTATGCCCAGGCTGAAACGTGTAGCGTGATCCTGCCCTTTTGATTTGCCGAGCGCCTGTCGCGGACTGGAGTAGAGTATGCAACCTCAAGATCAATATCGACAGAAGATGAGCCGCCGAAACTTCGTCTCTGTAAGCGCAGCTTCTGTCGCGATGCTCACACTAGCACGCTCGGCGGTCGCTTCTCGCCTGGCAACACTTTCGGAACCAACGATCAATGAGGAGAGACCCATGCAGACAATTACTGTGAAGGATGGAACGCAGATCTACTACAAAGACTGGGGGACAGGTCAGCCAATCGTCTTCCACCATGGCTGGCCGCTTTCTGCAGACGACTGGGACGTCCAAATGATGTTCTTTCTGCAGCATGGGTATCGCGTAATCGCTCACGACCGGCGCGGACATGGACGGTCTACCCAGACGGCAACTGGTAATGACATGGACACCTATGCGATGGACGTTGCAGAGCTGACGACGAAGCTTGAGTTGCGAAATGCTGTGCACGTCGGGCATTCCACTGGCGGCGGTGAAGTCGCGCGATATGTGGCTCGACACGGAAAGGGCCGCGTTGCTAAAGCTGTGTTGATTAGCTCCGTGTGTCCCGTGATGTTGAAGTCAGAGAAGAATCCTGATGGTACTCCCATGGAAGTCTTTGATAGCATTCGCGACGGAACTGCCAATCATCGCTCTCAGTTCTATCAGGATCTTACGCTGCCTTTCTATGGCTTCAACCGACCGGGGGCGAAGGTCTCACAGGGCATCCGCGATAATTGGTGGCGCCAAGCTATGATGGGCGGCATCAAGGCGCAATACGACTGTATCAAGGCTTTCTCGGAAACGGACTTCACGGAAGACCTCCAAAAGATCGACGTGCCGACATTTGTGATGCAGGGTGACGATGATCAGATTGTTCCTTACGCTGACGCTGCTCCTCTCGCAGCAAAGCTGTTGAAGAACGGTAGTTTGAAGATTTACCTCGGATTTCCACACGGAATGGCCACCACGAATGCTGAGCAACTCAATGCCGATCTGCTTGCGTTCATTGAGTCTTAATGGAATCCGCTGCGAAGGAGTAGGTCGCGTCCTTCGCAGCGGCCTGGTTTTCTCTTCAGGGAAGGAACTGGCGAAGTCGCCTGATTTTACTGGTGTCGTCTCTTTGATAGATCCGGACTAGCGTCCTTCCACCGACAAATTCGGTACACTTTCGGTCAGCTAGAGCCGGGCCTGAATCGTCTTGATCCCGTCGAGACCGATCAACGATCCGGCACACTAATAGCTGCCCTTGGGCAAGAGTGAACGCATCTCCTGGCGGCATAGACTGCTGAAATCATTAAGGGGATCCACATGAGGAGAAAGCGTTTCATTTCGAAGGTCTTGAATTGAGAGAGACGGTTCGCCGTATCGCTTCGTTACACGGGTAGCAAACTGCTCTGCGGCTCCAATTACTGGCTCAGACGCGAATAGACGCATTCTACTCACAAGCGCATAAAGAGCAATCAGGTCGTCTACGTTGTCGAGATCCTTGGTAGTTGCATTGACGTACACCTTGGTGGCGAACTGGATGAAATCAGCATACAAGGTCTGCCTATCGGCTAGCTCTCTGCTCAGAAGTTCTCGATTCGTCAGCCCTCGCTGAATCAGGTAGTTGCTTATCAGCGGAGTGATGCCTCCGAGCGCCGATCCACTTAACGCCGCAACTGCACTGAGCGTAGCTGTATTCATTATGTCTCCTTCGCGATTCACCGCCTATCTGAAGGCGAGCCATTCACTAAAACAGATGTCCAAATGTGAAGAACGCTTTGCGATGACCCGCATCTCCTATGGCGCCTCCAAGGGTCAACGTTCCAATGGGCGTACTGACAAGAAATCCGCCAAAGGCATCCTGGCGGAGGATCGAGCTTCGTTCGGGAGACCAAATGTTGGCCGCCTCGTAACCTCCTGTGAGGTAAATGCCCTCACCAACTCCCGTGGGCAATGTAACGATCTTGCGAAGATACACAAGCCTTCCAAGTACGTCATCTGTACCGCGGTATTCGTCGACAGAAGACGCATAGAGTCGCAAAGGTCCGCCCATGGTGAAGCGGAACGGATCTGCGACGGCCGCACGGAAGTAGGTGTTCGCCTCTCCAGAGAGATTAATCGTATTCACCTTGCTTCCCGTCCAGGAGTGTTTCGCCCGCAGACGTACCAAGGGAGCGTTGGGGTTCATCGTTGTGTGGAAGAGGGCTCCAACGAATACATCCACAGTCGTGCCTGTGGGAGAGACGGTCGCCGCTGTCTCCTGGTTATAGATCGCATGCACACCTCCTTCTTGGGCATTTCCAGACAGGTGCTGTGTAGGGCTATCGTCAGCTCCATCAACGAGCTTCCATCGAACTTGATTGTCAGAGTACGATAGGGCGACCTGTAGTTTCGGATTCGCAGTCCAGCCAATGTCCAGGCCCCCGCCAGCACGTTGAAGAAATCGCTCTGAAATACGCTTCTGATTTTCCCAGTAGTAAACGGGATCTCTTGTAATGGTCAGAGATGGCTGTACGTAAAAGCCATCCCAGGATATAGGTTTGTAATACTCGATCTGAGCATGTGTGAAGTAGCCGAGCCGCAATGTTGAACGTAACTCTGATCCATATCCTCCAAGATCTTGATCGACGAATCGCACATCGAAGATCGAGCTCGTAACGTTCCCAGTCATTGCGGAAACATCTGCGCCGAGAAGAACGTATGGCGGACCGTCCCAGTTCGGTCGCAGATGGATGGTAATAGCGTCATCTGCAGCATGTGCCGGGGGAGCGGCATCCCCCGACTGGGCCTCACTGAAGGTCTCGTAGTACGCAGACGATGCGCCGGTGTCCCGCAGATTCTCTACAAGTTGGTCGAGTCTCCCTTCATTGAAGGGCTTGTTTTCAAGTTCACGCTTGGCAATTGGTTCCACGCTTGCAATCTGTGATGGGGCACCCTCCACCTCGATTTTGCGAATGAAGTTAGGTCTTACTCGAATTCGCGACGCACGGTCCTGTACGTAGGCAGCCCAATCTGCGTCGCCGAGGGCATATCTGTGCAGCGTTGCCCTTTGAGCTTCAGCTGCAGCATATCCTACAGCGATAAGCTCGGCGCTCTTGTCGTAGTCCGTCGAAGTAAACCTTGTCACGTCCGGCAGAATGACTATCTGTGCCTCGCGTTGGCTCAATTCTTCGTTTCGGAAAGTTCCCGCCTCGTAGGCGCGTCCAAACAGGCTAACGAGATTAGCTGCATCAGTCGTAGCGAACGATGAGTCCGGGAGAGCGACAGCGATGAGAACCTGCGCCTTAAGGTCATCCCGTAGAACGTCAACAGGGAGATTGTCGACTATCGCGCCATCAACTACGACATCGCCGTCAACTCGAACCGGGCTAAAGACACCAGGTATGGAGATGGAACTTCGTACTGCGAAAGGGAGTGATCCGGATGAAAAGACCTTGGGGTGAAGAGTTGTCAGATCGGTGGCAACACACCGAAATGGGATAGGAAGGCGATCGAAATCAAGACCAGTTGTGTTGTAGCAACCAGTTCGTCGGAGAGAAGAGTATCGAGCCGGTCGTCAGCGACGAGCGCGTTTCCCAAGGAAATGCGTCCGCCGCGCAAGCCTATAGACAGTCCCTGTGGTAGCTCACTCCTATCTTGTCGTCGCCTGAAGCCTAATCTGGAGTAAGCCGGTCGAATGGAGAACAGAGTGCTTAGCGCGTCACCAGTAGCCAGTGCGTTCAAATCTTTCACTGACATACCGGAAGCGAAGAATGCACCTACTAGAGCGCCCATACTCGTTCCCGATATGCGATCAACCGGTATGTGATTTTCTTCTATCCACTCAAGGACACCGATGTGCGCTAGGCCAAGTGCACCTCCTCCTTCCAGAGCGAGTCCGATCGAAGGTCGGCCATTCGGCACAATAGGAGGAAAATTTGGGGTCGAATGCTTAGTGTTGTCCAGCGACACAGCAGGCGGTACTTCAGGTTCCAGTGGGTGCGTTCGTTGAGCCAAGCCTACGCCAACGAGGCAGCAAGAATAGAGGAAAGTGGCCTGCAAAATTTGCTTTGGATATCGAAATGCTTTCATGAGCGAACTCCAGGATGCTGTGTTCTCTAAAAGCGGTAATCGAGTGCCAATGCGAGGGCGTTGTTTGCCTTGAGATCCACTCCAGGGGCAGCGGTTGAAACAACATGCCCTGTTCCAATATCTACACTCCACTTCATGTCCGGGTACCGAGAGATGCGTACGGCGTAGATGAGTGTCGTTGGGATATTTGCATAGGTAATGTAGGCGAGGTGATGCGGCTCTTGGTCTACTTCAAACGTCGGTGCGATCAAGACTCCCTTGAACGGTAGAGGAAAACCAACAGCGCCGAAAGCACGCGCTTGCCAGCTTGTTGCATTGCCGCCGTAGCCATAGACCTCTGCATTGGTGCCACGTACACCTCCACTAAGAAGGAGGGGCAACTTTTTGTCGATGACAATCAGTTTGGTGGCTACTCCGTAGACGTCTCCATTGGTTGCGTTCTTGTGTACAAATGACTGGCTTACATATGGAACGTTTGTGCGAAGAACCCCACCCAAAGCCACTGCCGGAAGCCACTTTTGATGATGAGCGCCTTCCGGGATGACCTTTACCTTCACATTGAAGATATTCATGCCCGCATAATTGAATAGTGGGCTGAATGTCGGATTGCCCCCGTCGGTATGGTTGTCTCGAGTGAAGCCAAACTCCAACCAATTCCCAAAGCCCTCTTCGAGGGAAACATTGAAGTAGTCTCCAGCCACAGGCCCGGCTGTCACAGCATGGTAGCTCAACGTGGGACCGTTCCATTTATGCGGAGCAGCAGGAACGACATTAGCCCAGGGCTGAAAGAACACTCCTGACTGTCCGTCCATCGTCAGGGCTTGACCTTCCGAGCGGCTGCCATTCGCAACTAGCACAGCAACCGATGTGATCAGAAAAACTAAACGAGCAACTGCGGTCGTGGCACGCATGAATGTCCTTTCAGCGCGGGATTCCAACGGGAATGACAAATGAGTGTCGCAACCGATTGAAATTGTTGCCGGCTTCATAACCATGGCAACACGCATACCTAGCAAAAAGGAGTGATCGACCGTTAGCTAACCGTGAGAAGACCTTCGAGGCCGCTTATTCGTTATCTAATCGTCTTCACAGGCCGCCACGTTGTGCGAAAAGGAGACTACTGTGTCCTCGACCGTTAACCCGAATTTCCCCACCGACGCGCTGGTGAATAGTCTCAACAGCTTTAAGATTCCGCAGCCACGCAAAGACTGTATCGTCAAGCGCAAAGAAGAGGCCGCGCGCACCGGCGACTACAACATGAGCCAGATGCACTTCGCCCGCCTCGGCAAGATCACCGAGGAGATGGCCTACGTCGCCCACAAGGAAAAGCTCTCCCCCGAGCTCATCCGCATGGAAATCGCCAAAGGCACCATGATCATCCCGGCGAATATCAACCACCCCGAGCTCGAGCCCATGGCCATCGGCGTGGAGTCGCTCTGCAAGATCAACGCCAACATCGGCAACTCCGCCCTCGTCTCCAACGTCGATGAAGAGCTTCGCAAGCTCCACACCGCCGTCCACTTCGGCGCGGACACCGTCATGGACCTCTCCACCGGCGGCGACATCCCGATGATCCGCGAAGCCATCCTGCGCCACTCGCCCGTGCCGATTGGCACCGTGCCGCTCTACGAAGCGCTCTCGCGCGTTAAGCGCGTCGAAGACCTCAACATCGATCTCTACCTCGAAGTCATCGAAGAGCAGGCCCAGCAGGGCGTTGACTACTTCACCATCCACGCCGGCGTGCTCATCCAGTACGTCCCCATGGTTTCCAAGCGCATCACCGGCATCGTCAGCCGTGGCGGCGCTATCCTCGCCCAGTGGATGACCGCCAACCACAAGCAAAACTTCCTCTACGAAAACTTCGATCGCATCACCAAGATCATGGCGAAGTACGACGTCAGCTACTCGCTCGGCGACGGACTCCGTCCGGGCTGCGTGGCAGACGCCTCTGACGAAGCGCAGTTCGCCGAACTCAAGATGCTCGGCGAGTTGACGCGGCAGGCCTGGAAGGACGATGTGCAGGTGATGATCGAAGGCCCCGGACATGTGCCGATGGACAAGATCAAGGAGCAGGTGGATAAGGAAGTCGAGCTCTGCGACGGCGCGCCGTTCTATGTGCTCGGGCCGCTGGTGACCGACATTGCTCCGGGCTATGACCACATCACGAGCGCGATTGGCGCGGCGATGATTGGTTGGCATGGTGCGGCGATGCTCTGCTACGTGACGCCCAAGGAGCACCTTGGATTGCCGAACGAGAAGGACGTCAAGGACGGCATTATCGCGTACAAGATCGCCGCGCACGCCGCCGACATCGCACGGCATCGCCCTGGCGCCCGCGATCGCGACGACGCCATCTCGCACGCACGCTACACCTTCGATTGGGACAAGCAGTTTGCGCTGTCGCTCGACCCAGAAACAGCGCGCGGCATGCATGATGAGACGCTGCCAGATGACTACTACAAGGAAGCGGCGTTCTGCTCCATGTGCGGGCCGAAGTTCTGCTCGATGAACTGGTCCAGCAAGGTCGACAAGTACAACGAAGAAGTTCACGGCCTCAAGAAGCCGGACCTCACCCAGATCGTCACCGAACAGATGGCTATGCTAGGAATTTAGGGATGAATGAGCCACTTGTCATCGCGGGAGTGACATTTGCCTCTCGCCTTATCTTGGGAGCAGGGAAGTATAAGGACGGGCAAGAAGCCAAAGAAGCGATTAGTGCGTCGGGGGCATAGCAAAGAGGTTGATCGATGCCGCTAGGGATGGCTTCACCACAGTGATCTAACTGCTCTAGCGTTGCGAAGGATGGGCTTCACGGAGCGCAAACGCGTTCTTTCACGGGGCGAGTCCTCACTGTGAGGTGACATCAGCTCACTCTGAGCGTGACAGCAGAACACCTATGGTTCATCCATGCGAAACCCAAAAACAAACCCGACGCCCAGAGTTCAGTTCATCGAAATGGCAATGAAAGGCCGCCTTCTCGCTTGCGACGCTGTTCCATCTTCAAACCCTTCAATGTCTCGATTCAGTCCTCGACCCTGGATCGCGAGCTTTTTGACAACAGCAGCCATGCTTCTTTCTTCAATGGCAGTAATGGCGCAGACCGCCGCGACAGATGCAACTGCCCCCGCCATGATCATTCCGCAGACACCGGAAGATGCCGGAGCGAGTGAATCTGCCAAGTTGGCTCTCAAGCTCACCAACCCAGTTGCTTCGCTCATCAGTATCCCGATTCAAAACTGGTTCGACTTCAATTTGGGTCCGAAGAAAGATGGATTCCGCTACACAATGGAGGCACAGCCCGTGTACCCGATGCAGATATCCAAAGACTGGAATCTGATCAGCCGCACGACCGTCCCTATTGTCTATCAACAGAATCTGTATGGGAGAACAACGCAGACGGGACTCAGCGATACGACGGAGAGTCTCTTCCTCTCACCAACACATACGAACCATTTCATCTGGGGAACGGGCCCCATCTTTCTACTTCCAACGGCAACCTACGGCGCGTTGGGTACTCGGAAGTTCGGCATGGGCCCAACCGGCGTCGTGCTCCTGCATGAAGGGCATGCGAACTTCGGCCTTCTTGGGAACCACGTTTGGTCTGTGGCGGGCAGTAGCAACCGCGGCTACGTGAGCCAGACCTACGCGCAAACATTCATCACCTATACGACGAAGAAGGCTTGGACCTTTGCCACGACCTCTTATGACACATATGACTGGAATGTTGGCCGCTGGACTGCCATTGTGATGCCCATCCGAGTGTCCAAACTTGTGAAGTTTGGAAATCAGAGAATGAGCATCGGAGCTGCTCCGCGCTGCATCGCAACTTCCCCCCAGTATCAACCGAAGGGTTGTGGGCTAGAGTTCACGGTGACGCCTCTCTATCCCGCTAGACGGTAGAAGTCGCTAGTTGAATGTTTTGACGCACGACAGGAATCGCTCCTGTCACAGAAGAGCTGATTGCTTTGACCGCAGGGGTAGATGCGATGTTGGTCACACCCAACGATCGGCTGAATGATGAGTTCTTCAGCCGAGTATCCCCTATCGTGAAGGCATAGCGACCTATTCGGTGTGTCTGGATCATATCGATCTACACACAGCATCTGCCAAAGCTATAGAGATCGGTTATACGCCAGGTGTAAATGCTGACACTACCGCAGACATCGCCATATTGCTGACGCTTGGTGCGTCACGGCGTGCGTATGAGGGCCGGCAACTTCTGCGTTCCGGGGAGGTGGACGTCGACGCACACCCTCATTCTTGGCTGGCAATTGACTGGAAAGTCTCTCGGCATAGTCGGCCTGTCCTCACGGTGAGCTAGCTCCTTCGCCACTGCACATGTAAACGTCTAGCGTGTTTGATCAACGTGAAGCTACCGCCTCACTCATACGGCGATGCAGATTTCTCTATGCGGCAGCTTCAGAGAGGAAATACGAATGGCGACTGAGAAAAAACTCACTGTTTGGGACGCAACATACGATCTATTGAGGTCGCTGGGGCTGACCACCATGTTCGGGAATCCCGGTTCCACCGAGGAACCCTTTCTGAAGAACTTTCCCGAAGATTTTGAATACATCCTCGGACTTCAAGAGGCGACTGCGGTTGCCATGGCGGACGGATATGCTCAAGCAACGGGGCGACCCGCTCTGCTCAACTTGCACACGTCCGCAGGTACTGGAAATGGCATGGGCAACATCATGACCGCGTTCCAGAACAAGACGCCTCTCATCATCACGGTGGGGCAGCAGACCCGAGAGATGGCTATCTGCGATCCCTTGTTGACGAATCGCGATGAAACTATGCTCCCCAAGCCCTATGTGAAGTGGTCGTATGAGCCGAAGCGGGCGGAGGACGTTCCGCGAGCGATCATGCGTGCGTATGCCTTGGCTCTGCAGCCTCCTGCGGGACCGGTTTACGTGTCCATTCCCCTGGACGACTGGGATAAGCCTGCCCTTGGACCTGCGGATGTAAGAACTGTGAGCTCTCGCATAGGACCAGATCCCGACCGGCTGAAAGACTTCGCCGCGAGAATCTCGGCCGCGAAATCACCCGTACTCGTCTACGGTGCCGAGGTCGAGAAGTCAGGCGGATGGCATTCGGGTGTAGCGCTTGCAGAAAAGCTCCGGGTGCCCGTCTGGCGCGCACCCGCCGCAGAGCGGGCCTGCTTTCCTGAGACGCATCCGTTCTTCCAAGGGGAACTGGTCAGTGCCATGTTGCCGCTCAGTCAGCAGTTGGCCGGTCACGATTTGATCGTGGTCATTGGGGCTCCTGTATTCCGCTATTACCCCTTCGTCCTTGGTCCGGTGACTCCGGAAGGCGCCAAGCTTCTCCAGATCACCGAAGACCCGACCGATGCTGGCAGTGCGCTGGTTGGCGACAGTATCCTTTCCGATGCAAAACTCGCAATCGATGCTTTGCTCGAGCTTGTGGAAGATGGAGCGGCCCGAACCGCTCCGACGCCGAGACAAGTGCCCAAGAGCCTGCCCGCGACGCCTGGTTCTCCGCTGACAGTAATCGAAGTGTTTGCTGCGCTGAGCGAAGTTCGCCCAGAAGGCGCGATTGTTGTGCAGGAAACACCTTCCAACTACAACGACTTCCTTCACTGGTGGCCATCCATCGAGCCGGCGGCCTATTACACCTACGCCAGCGGGGGGCTGGGGCACAATGCGCCTTCATCTGTGGGCGTAGCCCTGGCCCAGAGAAAGTTGGGGACAAACCGGCCGGTAATTGCGGTCATTGGCGATGGATCGCTGCAGTACTCAATCCAGTGCCTCTCTTCAGCAGCCCATCACAAGCTGAAGGTGATCTTCATCATTCCGTGCAATGGCGAATATGCCATTCTCAAGGAATTTGCAGAGCTGGAGAAAACACCGAACGTTCCGGCTCTGGACTTGCCTTTCCTCGACATCAACTCGCTCGCGAAAGGCTATGGCTGCGCCACAGTCAATGCTTCCACGAAGGAAGAGATACAGGAAGCCTTCGAGAAGGCTCTCGTCACCGATGGTCCGACGGTCATTACTATTCCAATAAAACGAGAGTCGAAGTCCCTCGTGCCAGCCAGTTCCAACCAATAGCTCTTCCCACGGTCTTCCACTGAAAGGTGGGAGACCCTCTTTAAGACTGTTTACTGACGCGAAGCGCGTTTGTCAGGACCAATGACTAGAAGGCCAACTTCCCGCTTGAAGGGAGCGTTGCCCGTCATTACAGTCGATAGTCAACAGGATGGTCCGGATGCCAATTGTTGAGCATCTAGGCAGAAACTTCAACATCAAGCGAAGACAGCATCGGGACCTCGTACATTACGAGCCTCCCATGTTAACGGTACTTCCCAAAAGGTAACGCTGCCTTTCTTCAAACCGCCGGCGACGCGAAGGTCCAACAATGCTTGAATGTCCGTAACCGGACTGTAGGCAAGTGACACCAATCTCAAGCCGACCATAGTGGCTAATGGTGAGATGTCGATAACAGCTGTCTTTCCCATATATAGAGTTCACGTAGCGAATTGAGGTGAATCAGCGGGGCTAACGGTCTATCGGTATGAAGTAATCATGCGATCCGCGCGTCGGGAATGTTCTCTCCACACCATCATCGAGCTCTTGGGAGCAAAGCGAGCGGAGCAACCAGCCACGGACGGCGCAACGCCTATTGATATCCATGCCGCAGCTGAAAGCGACCCAATGGCCAGAGAAATTCCAACGATGACTCACACCGAACGAGAGCATGTATGTGCATGAGGCGAAGCAACGAACTTGCGCAAACCCGGCCAAACTCACTGCATCAATGGCTGGCCAAATCCGGCACATCGTTGCGGCAAAAGCTTGTAGCATTCTCGACGCGAGTTTCGCCGCGCATAGGCGCAAATGAGTCGAACAATAATTTTGCGGAGTGTCTAAGGGATAAAGTCGGTCCCATCCATTTCGAGCAAGCTCGGGCTTAGCGAAGCCAGTTCATTGGCAAAAGCCACGGATCGCTTCGTGAGGCTCCGATAGTGCATTTAAATCATGTCCTTAGCAGAGCAGGTGAAGGATGTTGTACCGCGCATTTACAAAACCGCTTCCCTCTTCACCAACCGGCGATCTAGGCGACCTCCGCGCCTTCATCCATGCGATCGCTGGGTTCTCGATTTCCCGACCAAAGATCGGAAAGCCCTTCGCGTCAGATACGAAATTCGTATCCGCGCGATTATCTCAATGGCGCATTGGAGCATCTTCGCATGTCCTCAACCCCTGACCCGCTTGACCTGCAATGCGTCGTGACGCTTGCAGAAACCCTCAGCTTCACAGAAACGGCAAAACGGCTGAACATGACCCAACCAGGCGTGACAGCCCATATCAACAAGATAGAGAGAACCCAAGGATATAAGCTCTTCGAGCGGAAGAAAGGCAGCGTTCATGCTCTTACACCCGAAGGCTTCATCTTCGTCGAAGAGGCGAAGCAGGTTCTGGACCGTCTGCATCGCCTGGTAGCCCGTTCAAATGCTGCGCACCGCGCATTCTCAGAGACACTCTCTATTAGCAGATCGCACCATACCGACTTACAACTGCTCTCGATCGTAGTCGCCGCGCAGGCGATCGAGAGCTCTCACATATCGATCAAGCCGCCCTGCGCGTCCGATGAGGAAGCGATCGCGATGCTGCTTAGCGGAGAGGCAGACGCTGCGCTGGTATCGTGGCCGGTAGATGAGGGCGAGGTGACGGCGCTCCATCTGATCCACGATCCTCTGGTAGCCGTGGTGCCTGAGAACCATATCCTCCGCAACCGGAAAGAGGTCCATATCGTCGATCTTCGCAACGAGCAGATTATAGGGTCGAAGTATCAATTTCCGGCGACGTTGAAAGCCGACCTGAGCGCCAAGTGCAAGGCACTCGGATTCACCCCGGAATGGGTGTGCATCTCCGCCTCTCCCGCTGAATCAGTTCATCTGGTCGACGCAGGAGCGAGGCCTGGCATCACGATAGTGACAAAGCAGTACGCCAAAGAACTGGCGCCTTCAAAAGCATCATGCGTTCCCATTCCCGATAATGAACTCGCTTACGAGTATGGTGCAGCGTATCGGCAGACCGACCACCGCCCCATCCTCAACGCATTCCTGCAGTACCTCTCAGAGCGATGCCAGCCGCCGCAAAAAAACCGAAAGAGAAAACGGCAGCCGTCCGTGCTAGGCTTCAATCCGAAGCCAGCCGGATGAACCCAATCAGTTTCCGAACCGGACAGTTCGAAAAAGTTTCGTACAAAAAACGTACAACCGACCGGGCAATGACGGCATTTGTGGCATTTTATGCATAGTGAAATCAGTAACTTACATGCTGTCAATAACACGGAACGTTCGATCCCGATCAGGTCTTTCGCAACTCAGCAGGAGCACAGAACATTCGAATAAAAGTTCCTATGCCGCAGCGTTCGCAGGTTGTCTAACTTTCTGTTTTCCGCTCGGCTTTTTCCAAGCCAACTTGACGGCTGCTGCAAGCTGCTCCTGGCGAGCTTTGCAGAAGGGCGCATAGTGGCGCTCCGTGATCTTCACACTGGAATGGCCCAAGAGCAGAGACACCTGATCAAGGGGCACGCCAGCCAGCAGCAACTCCACCGCAAAGGTGTCGCGGAACATATGCGGATGGCATCGCTTCGGCGTCCCATCCGGCTTATGAATCTTCGCCAGCTTGAAGAGTTTCCAATAGGACCGCTGGAATGCTTTTGCGGCGCTGCGCGGATCGCCATTGCCCGACCAGAAGAAATAACGCGCATTCGAGTTTGGCAATTGCCGCAGCTCATCGCCAACTTCGTTCGGGATGACGACATTAACAGCTACGCCGGTCTTCGCGCGATAGAGGAAGATCTGATCGTCGCCATTCTCGTTCGTCGAGAGCCGCTCTCGTTCGAGCGACGTGGCGTCGAGGATGGCGAGTCCCGACCAGCGCATCAGCAGCGTCAAGGCGCGGAGGCGTTGACCACGATGCTCATTGTCATTTCCCCCGCCGTATTCGTACTTCTCTGTGGCCGCGACGATCTGCTCGAACTCTTTGGGAAGGAAATAGTCGGTTGGCACGACATCCGGCGTCTTCGGTTTTTTGAGCGCATCCATCGGATTCTTGCGGAGCATGTCATTGGCCACGCAGAAGGCGAAGAAGGAGTGCATCCGCTCGTGCTTGCGATGCGTGGTAGCCTCGCCGTTATTCCAGGTGGACCGGAACTCGGTCAGATCAATGGGAAGAATCTGATCGATGTGAACGAACTTCCGCGCCTCGCAGAAGGGAAGGAACTGGCGCTCCAGAAGGGTCCGCGACTTCTTGCGGGAGGAGTGCTCCAGGCCACGCGCCTCCTCATCCTCCAGACACATGCGGATGGCATCTTTGACGGTCGCACGACGAGGCTTTATCTGATCGACGAGAGTGGGGTCGGCCTCCGCTTCCTTCTTGCGGGCGTTTCGTTCCGCCTGCTCCCAGCTTCGAGTGCCGGCAGACTCGCGGACGGTCTCACCGTTAGGCAAAACACCACGGAGCCATTTGGAGCAGCGGCAGCGCCTCCACTGCGTGTTATCAGCGTGATCACAATCAGTGGAATGACGGGTGTAGACGTGGAGCATGGAGCCAACCTCCGTATAAAGAGGTTAACTCTGGTGGCGGTACAAAGTTGGTACAGTTCGCCTGTATCGTCTGTAAGTGTTTGATTTTACAAGGAATAAAGTGGTGGCCAGAGACGGGATCGAACCGCCGACGCCGGCCTTTTCAGGGCCGCGCTCTACCACTGAGCTATCTGGCCTTGGCATAAATCCGCCCACCGGGTG
>Ga0302315_10000538_pt1 | contig 42496 bp, 37 predicted proteins | sample III_Palsa_N3_1_FD_200532 | JGI IMG/M metagenome (GOLD analysis project Ga0302315, IMG submission 200532) | Peat permafrost microbial communities from Stordalen Mire near Abisko, Sweden - III_Palsa_N3_1 | ecosystem: Environmental > Terrestrial > Soil > Palsa > Peat permafrost | place: Sweden...
ATCACCATCTATAATGCGCCCAGATCAACGATCTACGGGGGTGAGGTGGATGCGTCCTATGTTCTAACCAGCCAAGACAAGATCTACGCGAACATCGGGATCACTCGTAGCGTCCTTGGACATTTCGTGCTGGATGGCGTGGACTACTCTGGTTTCACTCTGCCATCGGCGCCGTTGGCCACCGCGTCGATCGGCTACCAGCACATCCTTAACCTCAACAATGGCTCGACCCTGACCTTCGATGTCGACAGCTACATCAACAGCGGCTTCTGGGCTCTTTTCGATCACCCGGCAGGTAGCGAACAGGGCGCCTACACCAAGACCGATCTCGCCGTCACCTTTGCACCGCCCAGTCATCGGTGGGACATCGGCATCTGGGTCAAAAACGCCGAGAACAGCTACGTGATCGCGTCCGCCGGCGAAACGGCTCAACCGTTTCCGCGCAGCGTAGTGGCCTATGTCGAGCCGCCGCGCACTTTCGGTGTTCGATTGCACGTCAAGTTCGGCCAGTAGGTCGTTGCGCGGGTCGCCGCCGAGGCAGCGATCCGTGCACATGAAGCCGCGACCAATAGATCATCGCAGCTTTCTAGAATCCACGCCGCCCTGAGCAACTTAACGTCGCAGCCAAGCGGCTGTCCGGCTGATCCACCCGGGCAGGGCCTCTTGCGGGAAGGAAAAAAGTTGAACATTCATACCCCTCCGACCGATTTGAGCGTCCTGGAAGGCGAGACCAGTTTTCCCTTGGGCGATGGTCCACTCTCCACGGATCCCTATATTTCCTCACAGTTTTTTGAGCGGGAAAAGGCGGAGCTTTTTCGCAAGAACTGGTTGCTCATGTGCCGCGAGGACGACCTGCCGAAGTCGGGCGACTTCGTAAGGATCGACCTCAAGTTCCTTCAGGCGTCCGTCATCCTTGTCCGCGGCAAAGACAAGACCGTGCGCGCTTTCCACAACACCTGCCGTCACCGCGGGGCCGCCCTCTGCATGGACGCCAAGGGCTCCACCAAGGTGTTGACCTGCCCATTTCACGGCTGGGTCTATGGCTTGGACGGCAAGCTTCTGGATGTGGCCCTGGAAGATCACTTCGGCAGCCTGCCCCCGAAGGACAAGCTCGGCTTGGTGTCGATCAACGCCGACGTCTGGGGCGGCTTTGTCTTCATTAATTTCGCCGGAGCGCCAAAGAAGACCCTCGCCCAGGCCATGATCGGCATGCCGCAGGCCCTTGAGGACTACCTCGGGAAGGAGACCTGGAACTGGTCACACGGCTTCAAATACGAGATCAACGCCAATTGGAAGGAGGTGATGGGGGTCGCGAACGAAGGCTACCACGTCAACTACCTGCACAAGCGGACCATTGAGGCCGCCACCGCTCCCTCTGACAGTCCCGTCTGGCTCTTGCCCGACGGCGGGGATGTCATGACCCGACTGGAGGTGCACCGGCCTGAGGTTGGATCCGGTGCGGAGACCTCTCAGACCGAGGTCGGCATGATCGCCTTCGGCCTCTCCGATGCCGCGTTCCTCTACTCGGATTTCGAGGTTAAGGGGGCGCACGATAAATATCCAGGCGCGGTGAACACGCACCATCGGCCACGGTGGTCGTTCGATAGCCACATGGTTTTACCGAATCTAACCCTTCACGTTTGGAATGATCAACTCCTCGTCCACCGCATTATCCCGATCGACGAGCATCGAACCGCATGGCTGTACGACTTCTTCTTCATCGAGAAGGCTCCGTCGAAATTTTCTGAACTCTTCGCGAGGACTTACGGCATCCTCTACGGACGCGACATCGTCTCCGAAGATACGACGACGCTTGAGGGCATGCACCTCAGCCTCAAATCAGGGCTCTTGAAGGAGTTCTACCTCAACGACATGGAAACGGCGCCTCGCGCGTTACATGAGCGCGTCCTCGAAGAGGTCGGCGCCACCCCGCAGAAGGTGAAATAAGATGGCGTCCGAATCTCAATTCGCCGAACTGGCCCCCTACATCGAAAAGTGGGGCAAGCCGACCTTGATGGACCGCGTCCACGTCCGTTGTGCCAGCAGCTTTGAAGATCTTAAGGCCTTCCACGCCGCCATGTTGCCCAGGCTGAGGGAAGTCATCACCTTCCTCGACCAGTGGCCGCTGGAGGAAATCCCGGATGAGCATCTGCCGCTCAGTTATGCGGCGCTTGCTATGTGCGAGGTCGATAACTCTGTGAATCGCTGGAAGGACGTTCTGCTGCCGGAAGCCCAGGACCCGCGCACTGTCGTGTTCAAGACAGACTATTTCGACATGGAGGTCGGGGCTGCGGCCTCGGCGGCGCAAACCTGACCAGCCCGGGCGTCGCGAAGGCGCGAAGTTCGACCGAGCTATGACCGCTTGAGCGTCCTCGCTCGCCTTCGGCCGCCCCATGGGTGGCGCCTTCTTCTGGTTGCGACGCGTCGTCGTCTGGCCCGGTCACGGTTATCACCAGATACTGAATTGGGAATTTAATAATGTCGGCAAAGCAAACTGTCCCAAAGTATGTCGTCGAGGAATTCTGGCTAATTCGCGACGACAAAGTCGAAGAGTTCGTCGACTACTATCGGAACACGTTTATAGAACCTATCCAGGAGAAGATTCCAGGGTTCCGCGGTTGGGAGCCGATCACCCAGATTCCCTTGCACGACGGTGAGGATATGCCCGCCGACGCCCCATTTTACGCCAAGGTGGGGGCCCCAGAGCGCCTGATCGTCGAGCATCCCGGCTGTCAGTTGGATGGCGTCCTGACGCACAAGAGCGTCAATCTTCATTCGCTCATCCGCAATGAATATAACCTGGTTCTGCGACTATACTTCGAAACCGGACTGAAGATCATCGAGATCATTCCCAAGCTCAACGAGCGCTGGGAAGAATTACACGGCGTGTCGGTGCCTGAAGATAAGACCTTGCAAAAGGAATTCTACGGCAGGGCGATCAACCATTGGGACGTACTGTATCGCGTCCTTGATAACACACTCATCCGACCCTAGCTGCAGGGCGGTGGCGCGTCTGGGCCGATCTAGCCCGTCCCGAATTCATCGCTTCAACCCTGAACTGAACTGAAGCACCACGAAATGTCTCGGCCGATTCGGATGGACCGTCGCGCACTGCGCCGAAAGGCGATCCTAAACGCCGCTCGCGCCGCGTTTATCGAAGATGGCTTCGCCCTTGCGTCCATGTCGTCGATCGCCGCGCGGCTAGGCGGATCCAAGGCTACTCTTTACGGCTATTTCAAGAGCAAGGAGGCGATGTTCGCCGCGTTCGTCGAGGAGGAGTGTCGACTTGTTGTAGAGGACCTGTTTGAGGGTCCGGACGACGGCGACCTTGTCGCGCGTTTGACGGCGATCGGTGAGCGCTTTCTCGACCACCTGCTATCCGAGTGGGCGGTGCGCATGTTTCAGGTGATAGTCGCTGAAGCCACGCGCACACCGGACCTGGCCCGGACTTTCTATTTTGCAGGTCCCGCCAAGGGCGTCCATCGTCTGGCGGCGACCCTGGCGACGGCGCAAGCTCGGCATGAAATTATCGTCGAGGATTGCGAAAACGCCGCCGAGCAGTTCCTGGCGCTTTGCCGCGGCCGACATCACCTAGAGACCGTCCTGAACCTGGCGGCTCGGCCCAACCAGGCGGAAATTCAAGCCGCGATCGCGGAGGCGGTTCGCACGTTCATGGCGCGCTATGGACGGGCTGAGATCGACGCGTGGCAAACTGAATCTAACCCATCAGCGTCAGCCACAACGGCCTGACGGGGACGCCTGATCAACCAACACCCACGCTTTCACTTTCAGGGCGTGCATCGCAACCGCCAGAGGAGCTCTTTAATGACCAGCCAGCGCATCAACCCACCGTCGATGTACAACAGCCTGCAGTTCGGCTTTTCCCATGCGGCGCTGGACACCGCCAACGGGGTGCTTCATCTCGCCGGCCAGGTGGCGTTCGACAAGGACTGCAATATCGTCGGCGGTACTGATCTCGCGGCGCAGACCCGGCAGGCCCTCAACAACCTGACGCAGGTCCTTGTCGAGGCTGGTTCCAGCATCCAGGATCTCTTGCGCATCCGTGTCTACGTCAAAGAGCACGCGCTTTTTAAGTTGGGGATCGTCTCTGCCGAACTCGCGGCCTTTTATGGCGATGTAACCCCGGCCCCCAACACCTTCATTGGCGTACAATCGTTGGCCCTTCCCGACCTCCTCGTCGAGATCGAGGCGACGGCGGTTCTAAGCCGCTAGCCCGCCGGGCCACTGACGGACCGGCGCCGGCGCGGCTGTCCGCCGATGAAGGCGTTGGTTCGGCAAACTTCGCCTGCCGCAACAGATTTTTGAAAGATGATTACGAGCTTCCCACCGATGACTTTCGGACGAGCTCATCCGGTTGGCTGAGAGGCGAGAGCGTGTTTGACAGTCTACAGTTGGAATCGATGATCGAGCTTTGTGATGTTAACGATCTTGAGGTGGGAGAGATGCGCGGCTTCGTGCTGCCAAACTATCCGCCCATCGCGCTCTATAATGTGGAGGGCGAATTCTACTGCACTGACGACACCTGCACGCACGGCGCGGCGTTACTGACCGATGGCGAACTCGACGGCCAGGATGTCATTTGTCCATTCCACGATGGCTCCTTCAACGTTTGCAGCGGCAAGGCGAGTTCCTCTCCCTGCATCATTCCGCTGAAGACGCATAGGATCGAGGTTGTCGGCGGCAAGGTGATGGTGGAGCTGAAATGAGCGCGGCTCTCGGACCTCGCTCGGTCACCGTCGAAGCCAATGGCGCCACGTTCTCCGTCAATCCAGGCGATACCATCCTGCGGGCGGGACTACGGGCCGGCATACCCCTGCCCTATGAGTGCAATGTCGGGTGCTGCGGGACCTGCCGCATAGAGGTGATCGAGGGCGAGACCGAGGCGCTCTGGCCGGAGGCGCCCGGGTTAACCGATCGCGACCGACGTCGCGGCCGTGTCCTTGGCTGTCAGGCCCTCCCCCTCAGCGACGTCCGCATTCGCGTCCATCTCGAGACGGCGGATCCGGCGCTGACCCGCCCGGCCGAAGTGGCCGCCACCCTGCTGTCGACTAGGGACGTCACCAGTGACATCCGCGAGTTTGTGTTCGAGACCCCCACGCCAGCGCGCTTCCTGCCCGGCCAATACGCCGTGCTTCATCTACCCGGAATCTCCGCGCCCAGAGCCTACTCGATGGCTAACGTCGCCAACACCGAGGGACACTGGATCTTCCAGGTGCGTCGGGTGCCCGGCGGCCAGGGCACGACCGTGCTCTTCTCGGACGCCATACCTGTTGGCACGACGATCACCTTGGATGGCCCTTACGGCTTGGCGTACCTGCGTACCGACAGCGATCGCGAGATTGTTTGTATCGCGGGTGGATCGGGGCTCGCCCCAATGGTCTCTATTGCTCGGGGTGTCGCCCAGAATCCGGCCTTCGATGGCGGCGCTCTGCATTTCTTCTATGGCGCCCGCACGCCACTCGACGTCTGCGGCGAAGACCTCCTGCGCGTTCTCCCGGGCTTTTCGGAGCGCATCCGCTACGAGGCCGCCGTGTCCCACCCGGTCTCGGACGTCGACTGGCCGGGATGGCGTGGCATGGTGCACCATCTTGTGGGCGAGCGAATGGGCGAGCGGTTGCGGGATTGCGAAGTTTACATGGCCGGCCCACCGCCGATGATCGTGGCCGCGCTCGAAATGTTGACCGCCGATTATGGGGTCGACCCCGTTCGCGTTCATTTTGACCGCTTCTTCTGAGGTCTTCGCCTTCGCCTTCGCCGGTCGATGGACGATGGACGATGGACGATGGACGATGGACGATGGACGATGGACGATGGACGATGGACGATGGACGATGGACGATGGACGATGGACGACCGCAGCCCTGGCCACGCCTGTCAACACCATAGTTTTCGAGCCAGAACGACCGCATTTTTGGGTCCATGGACAACTTGGAGCCCCAAAACGTCCAAGACCGTCCGCCGTCCCACACGGACGAGCACGACTTACTGCGGCGTGCGCGATCAGGCGACGGGCGGCTCGACACGCTTAAACCGCCCCTTCGGGGCGCACCGATAACGCGGCGTCTGGCGGCAGGGATTGGAACTGGCCGGTCAATGACCTAGCTACTCCGCGTAAGCCAACATCCCGGCCAACACCGGTAGCGCGCGATTGAAGACGCCGGCCGGCTGTTCATCTCGTCGCGCCAGTGCATGACGTCGGAACGCTTGATCCGATCCAGGACGATAAAGCCGAATACCGGCTTCAACTCCCTCTCGATGATCCCCCGATTGGTGGACTGCGCGAGTGGCTTCCAGTGTCGGGCGTAGTCAGACCAGAAGGGTTCGATGTATGCCTCGAACGTGGGCGCCTGTTTCTGGAGCCGGACGTGGAAGGCCGACGGCGGCCGCCGCCAGCAACGCCCTGGCCTTCCCCCCGCGGCCTCGGCGCTCACGCAACTGACGGCGCCGAGAGTTCATCAAGAAGGCGCTGAAGCGCCACGGCTCGCCCAAGGCCATCACCACAGACGGACTACGCTCCTACGGGGCGGCTATGAGTGTTATCGGCAACGCCGAGAAGCAGGAGATCGGCCGCTGGGCAAACAACAGGGTCGAGAACTCCCACCTGCCCTTCCGACGACGAGAACGGGCCATGCTGAGGTTCAGGCAGATGAAGAGCCTGCAGAAATTCAGCGCCGTCCACGACGCCTTCCACAACCACTTCAACAAGGACCGCCACCTCACCGGACGAGAAAGCTTCAAAGAACAACGTTCAGTCGCCCTGGCTGAGTGGAAGTCCCTTATGGCCTAAGGCTAGGTCGCCCCTGCCCGCTCTGCGGCTCGTGGAGACAAGTGTGCGTTAGCCTGACAGCACCGCAACAGGGCATCCAGCCTGTTGTGCTCGATGATCAGCGTCGACCAGGCGCGCAGCAGGGTCTCGCTGACCTCGGTCAGCAGCAGATCGTGCGCCACCGCCTGGCGCACGCGTTCGGCGAAGGTGAAGCGCCGGGCGCGCGGTCCGAGCTTGACGCCGAAGGCCTTCAGCAACTGACGGATCTCGTTAAGGAGAAATCTTGATCCGAAACCAGCGCCATGGAAGGCCGGGAGCGGCGCTGGCGGGCGTGCAACGGCGGCGTCAAGACTGGCCGGGTGTCCGCTGGACCGATTACGCCGCCAGTCACCTTCCTCCGATGGGTTAGCTTCTACAGACCCGCCAAATCATCCCGCATGTGTCTCAAATACTGGTTGGCTTTTCCAATGGCTCCGACACCGTCACAATTGCGCTTCGGCTTGCCAAACTAGGCAGGAACACCGGTAAAACTGTCTCGCTCCAATCGTTTTGACTCGGAGCCAGCTTGAAGTAATCCTGGAACCGCTCCCTATAGTCTTCGAATCTCGGCGTCGGCACGAGTGGGCTGAGCGACACGGCCTTGTCTCCCTCGGTGTCGTCTTCGCGATCAGCTGCGATCGATGTCGGTGAAGCAGCTCCAGTCCCTGTCGCGCCAGCCGCGCGCGTTCGCCGCGCGCAGTTTGGCGCGTAGCGCCTCGGCGCTGGACAGCCGGAGTTTTACATCGCGGGCGGCGCCGATCATCAGCTTGACGTCCTTCAGCCCGCCAGCCGCGGTGAAGCCGACGGTATCAAAGTCGCGTTCGCCGATCTTGGCGACGTATTCACTGGTGGCCGGATTGGCGAAGAAGCCTGACAGCATCTGTTGGACCAGCGGCGCTGGCAGGCCGGCCTTTTCGGCCCATGCCAGTGTCTGGCCGATCAGGTCCATGGCCGATGCGCCGAGGAAGTTGGCGATCAGCTTGGCGATCGACGCCTGGCTTTGGCGTTCGCCAACCACCACCATCATGGGCGCGTAGGTGGTGATGACGGATCGCGCGGCCTCGATCGCGTCAGCGGCGCCGGCGACGAAGGTCACCAGCTGCGCCGCTTCGGCCGCCGGAACGCGGCCGACAACGGGACCGGCGATGTAGTGGGCGCCGGCCGCCTTGTGCCGCGCCGCGAGATCGTCCGAGAGGCTGGGGGCGATGGTGCTCGTGCCGATGTGGATGGCTCCGGGGCGCAGTCCGCGAAGGAGGCCATGGCGTCCGGAGACGACCGCCCGCAGCGACTTATCGTCGGCCAGGCTGGAGATCACGATGTTCGCGGCCTGGACGGCGGCGGCGGGCGATTTGGCGAGGGTCGCGCCGCCGGCGAGCAGCGGCCCGGCCTTCTCGGGCGACCGGTTCCAGACCACCAGTGGATGGCCGGCCCGCTGGAGGTTCGCGGCCATGGCGAAACCCATCTTGCCCAGCCCGATGAAGGCGACCGGCGGCTTGTCGGCTGATGGCATGCTCATCTGGGTCGTCCCTATTTCAGCTCGAAATACTCAAGCGTGCCCTTGCCCGCCTCTGGCGGCTGACCGGGCAGACTCAAGGTGATGGGGCTTTCGAAGCGCGAGTACCAAGGCTTCATCCCCATGGCTGAAGCCGCCGCGCGGAGAGCGAGCGGCGCGTTTGCGAGCAGGTTGGCGGACGTCAGAAGATGATCCGAAATCCTGAACTCGGCCCGGCTGCCGTCGGCTGTCGAAAAGGCGATTCCCGAGCCGATCGGACGGACGTGTTTCGGGTCTGGATGGGTCACCGGCCCGCCTTCGATCGGCGTGACGTCTGATCCGAAGGCGTTGACCTCCACCTGATGTTCGTCGCCGACGAAGAAGAGCGGAATGCTTGTGCCGCCGACCGCGGCCTTGCCGTGGATTTCGGAGGCGATGATGGTGTGTTCGCCGGTCCGGCCCCGGCCCCACCACCAGTTGTCGAAAATCTTGGCGGGCGAGACATTGCCCCAATTGTGGTCGTGGTAGCCGCTGCCGGTAACCTGCCGGGTCGCCCCGTCCGCGGTCAGCGTACCGGTGATCGCCCCCTCCGGCACGGCGACAAGCCAGGCGAAATACCGATCGCCGGCCTCGATGTAGCCCGTCGCCGGACGATAAGAGGCGACCCGTCGGCGCAGCGTGAGATCACAGCCGACGCCTCCGGCCTCCGCCGCGTCCACATGGATGGTGTAGGTGTCGAGGTCGCCGGCAAAGCGGTGAGGCCCGATTTTGACGTCCGCATGATCGGTCGAGAATGATCCCGGGTCATCAAAGATGCGCATGATGCGCTGGGTCGGCTTGCCTGGCTGGGTCAGTTCTATGCTGACGGCCCGCTTGTGCGAGCCATAGAACCAGTTGTCGCCGAACCAGACGACCAGAACGGTTCCATCGTCCAGCAGGCCGTCGAAATACCACCACTCGAAGGTTTCAGGGCCTTGCGCAGTCCGCCGGCCATCTTCCCGGACCGCGATCTTCTGGCCGATGCCGAGCGCCGCGAAGTCCGCCGGCGACGTGGCCAGATGCAGCTTTTGGTTGTCCGAAGACGCAGCATTCGCGCAAGGCGCCAAACCCACCGCCAACGCACTGACCGCCACGCTCGCAAATCGGACCCAACGCGATCTCGACATCATCAATCTCCGTGCATAATGCACGGAGAGCTATAGCCGCATCGTATTGCCTTTGGCAATCTATTTCGTGCATAATGCACGGATGAGTGATTGGTCAGACGATATTCACGCCGTCCTTCTTGAGCTCAACGGCTATATGAACCGGCCCGATCTTGATCAGGCTTTCCTGGTGCGCGCCGGGGTGAAGCTGGACCGGGCGCTGTTTCCCTTGCTGACCCGGATCGGGCTTTCCCGCCCGATCAGCGTCGTCGAATTGGCGAGCCTTGTCGGCCGGGATCACTCCGTGGTCAGTCGTCAGGTCGCCAAGCTGGAGGCGCTGGATCTTGTCGAGAGGCGGGCGGCCGATGGCGACCTGCGCGTACGGCTTCTGGAGCCCTCGGCCGCCGGCCGGGAGATGTTGGACCGGTTCTCCGCGGCTCGCCGCGACTTCGTGACCAAACGCCTGGGGGATTGGACCGCCGAAGAGCAGCGTTTGCTGCTCGACCTGCTGGAGCGGTTTGCCGGCGCCATAGCGACCTTTGCAAAGACCGACGGCGCGACGAGGTCATCCGGACAGCGTCAAAGCAGGTCCACCAGTCGCTAGCCAAGGCCCGCTGGGCGGGCCAGCTGACCAGCGGCCAGCGAGCCCGCCCGGGGCGTTCCTTAAAACAATGCGGCAGCCGCTCTCAGGGCGATCCAGAGTCCGATCGCGAAGGGGAGGCCCACGGCGATCCACGCCGCAAGTCCGAGCGGCCCGAAGCGGCCGCGCGCCACCGTCTGGACATTCACCGCCACAACGGCCTCGTGTTGCAGGGCTCGCTCATGCGCGATCTCCCGATCGCTCATGTAGTGCTTTTCATTCACCGGCCTGACGAAGAGGTTGCACAGCAGGCCGCAGAGCATCAGGAAGGCCATCGTATAGAGGGTGCTGTCATAGGCGAGGCTCTTGGGCAGGCCGTCCTTGAGCTGAATTTCGCGCAAGCTGGTGATCAAGGTCGGACCGACGACGCCGGCGACCGACCAGGCGGTGATCAGGCGGCCGTGAATCGCCCCGACCATCTGGACGCCGAAGATGTCGGCCAAATAGGCCGGAAGGGTGGCGAAGCCTCCTCCGTACATCGTCAGGATGAGGCAGACCGAGGCGACGAACGGAACCACCAGGCCCAGATGGCCCCAGGTTGGCAGCAGGCAGTAGACGACCACGCCGGCGACAAAGAACAGGTAGTAGGTGTTCTTGCGGCCCAGGAAGTCCGACATCGACGCCCAGAATAGCCGTCCAAGACTGTTGAACAGGCTGATCAGACCGACCAGACCGGCCGCGGCGGCGGCGATGGCGGCCTTCTCGACGCCGGAGAGGCCGCCATGAGCGCCGGCCGCCAGAAGGCGTCCGCCGAACACGTCCTGGAACATCGGGCTGGCCATCGAGATCACGGCGATGCCGGCCGTGACGTTGAGGCAGAGCACCGCCCAGATGAGCCAGAACTGAGGGGTCTTCCAGGCCTGGTTCACATGCACGCTCCGGGTCGAGACCATCGAGCTTGCCGTCTTCGCCGCCGGCGGCGACCATCCGTCGGGACGCCAGCCGGCCGGGGCGACACGGATGCCGAAGGCGCCGATGGTCATGACGACGAAGTAGATCGCGCCGAGGATCATCAGTGTCGTCGCCACGCCGGGCGCGCCGCCCTGGGAGGTTCGCGCCATCAGCCATACCGCCAGCGGCGAGCCAACCATGGCGCCGCCGCCGTAGCCCATGATGGCGAAGCCGGTCGCCATGCCCCGGCGATCCGGAAACCATTTGATCAGGGTCGACACCGGGGTGATGTAGCCGAGGCCCTGCCCGATCCCGCCGATCAACCCACAGCCCAGGTAAACCAGCCAAAGCTGGTGGATCGAGACGCCGTATCCACCCAGCGCCAGGCCGCCGCCCCAGCAAAGCGCGGCGATGAACCCGGCCTTGCGCGGTCCCGCCCGCTCCAGCCAGCCGCCCCATATGGCGGCGGAAATGCCGAGCATGGCGATGAAGGTCTCGAAGATGTGGGTGACGGAGGGGATCGACCAGTTACAGCTCTGCGCCGTCAGCTCCCCGAAGAAGCCTTGAGCCGCGCAGGATGGCGCGCCTGGCAGCAGGGTGCTCATGGGAAGCCAGAACACGCTGAAGCCATAGGCCATGCCGATGCACAGATGGATGGCCAGCGCGGCCGGCGGAGCCAGCCAACGGTTGAACCCAGCTCCGGCGATGGTCCGCTCACGGTCGAGCAGTCCGCGGGAACGGCTTGTCAGATTGACGGCGGCGACATCGGCCATCGAGGTTTCTCCCAACATTATTCACTCCCAGACAGGCTAGGATTTGAGCGGGTAGGCTCGCCTTGAAACGCCACGGTGGAAGGCAAAGCCGGCGATTACGATGAACACGGCGCCCGCGAGCACGGGCGAGAACAGGAACGGCCAGGCCGCCTTGGCGAGGATCACCACGATCGGGTCGGCCCCGGCGGGCGGATGCAATGTTCCGGTCAGCTGCATGGCCGCGATCGCCGCGCCGACCGCGAGCCCGATAGCGAAGGGCTCGCCTCCGAACACGGAGAAGACCGCCAGGCCCACGGCCGTCGAAATCAGGTGTCCGCCGATCACGTTGCGGGGCTGGGCGAGTGGACTTTGCGGCAGGGCGAACACCAGGACGCAGCTCGCCCCGAACGGCGCGATCAGCAGGATGGCGTGCAGGCTGCGCGTCAGCTGGGCGAGCATGAAGATGACGATGAAGCCGCCCAGTCCCGAAACGCCCGCGGCGGCCCAGGTCTTGAGCGTGGCCGTCGGCCACGCCGCTGGACGCGACGCCGGCGCGGGCGAAGCGTTCCGGGCGGGGTCCCGGGCAGGGTTTTCGGACGACATGGCGGCGAGGGTTTCCAATGGGGTCACGGCGGGATCGGAGGCGCGTCGCCGCCGACCCCTCGCGACCTAGGCGGCCTTGAAGCGCGCGGCGTCTCCGGACCCGCCGGTGGAGTCGCCGGCGCTGTAGGAGTGGGCGCCGGTTCCAGCGAGCTTGCCGCCGTCGACGATCAGATACTCGTCGCGGATCGGGCGGCCTTCAAACCAGCATTCCAGAATCTCCCGCGTGCCGGCCGCATAGCGGGTCTGGGCGGAAAGCGATGTGCCGGAGATATGCGGCGTCATGCCGTGATGGGGCATGGTGCGCCAGGGGTGGTCGGCGGGCGCCGGTTGCGGGAACCAGACGTCGCCCGCATAGCCGGCGAGCTGACCGCTTTCCAACGCCCGAACGATAGCGTCGCGATCGCAGATCTTGCCGCGGGCGGTGTTCACCAGATAGGCCCCGCGCTTCATCTTGGAGAGCAAGGCGTCATCGAACAGGTTTTCGGTCTGGGGATGCAGCGGCGCGTTGATGGTCACCACGTCGCAGACCTTGACCATGTCTTCGACCGTCTCATGCCAGATGAGGCCGAGCTCCTGCTCCTCCGCCAGAGGCAGGCGATGACGGTCGAAATAGTGAAGGTGCATGTCGAACGGCTTCAGCCGGCGCATGATCGCCAGGCCGATGCGGCCGGCCGCCACGGTGCCGACGTGCATGCCTTCGACGTCGTAGGACCGCTCCACGCAGTCGGCGATGTTCCAGCCGCCCTTCACCGCCCACTGGTAGGACGGGATGTAATTTCTCACCAGGCTCAGGATCATCATCACCGCATGTTCGGAGACGCTGATCGAATTGGAGTAGGTCACCTCCGCCACGGTGATTTGGCGATCGATCGCGGCCTGAAGGTCGACGTGGTCGGAGCCGATGCCCGCGGTGATGGCGAGCTTCAGCTTCGGCGCCTTGGCGATGCGCTCGGCGGTGAGGTAGGCCGGCCAGAACGGTTGCGAGATGACGACGTCCGCGTCGATCAATTCACGCTCGAAGACCGAGTCCGGACCGTCCTTGTCGGAGGTGATCACCAGCTGGTGGCCGGCGCCCTCGAGATATTTGCGCAGGCCGAGCGCCCCTGAGACGCTGCCCAGGAGGGCGCCGGGGACGAAATCGATCGCCGACGGCGTCGGGGCGGTCTGGCCGCCCGGGTAGACGTCGATCTTGGGCACGTCGTCACGGGCATAGGATGTCGGATATCCGTCGATCGGGTCGTCGTAGAGAACACAGACTATTTTCGCCATTTCGCTCGCTCCTTGGTCAAGCTCACGAGGGCCGGCCCCGGCAATTCCAGGTCCGCCTATCGTGTTGAATTGCCAAAATTATCGGCAAGCCATCGCCAAGGTCTTTGGGCCAGCGCTGAGTTTTGATTAGAGAAGCTGAGCGCCGTTCGCGGAGCAGAACCGTTCAAGCCGCGACGCATCGACCAGCGGATTCTGGGCGGATTTTGCGGCTCGGGCGATGAATTGGCCTGGCTCAGGTTATCTCAAGACAACTCAGGGGGCGGCCAAGGACTTGGCGCGGGACCGCCGCTAGCCTGATCCACGATGAATTCCAGGTTGGAATGCGAACCCGAGCCAACCCCCCTGCTTGGGTTCGTTTGCGGCCGGCCCCCAACGGCCGCATCCGCGGCCGGTCCACTGCGTACCGTGTGGACCGGCCGCCTTCTTCTGAGGTCGGCGCAGGACCGACAAGGGTAGGACAATGATGAGCGCAAGCACAAGCAAGGGCACACAACGACAGTCGGACGTCGGCTTCGTCGGACTTGGCCGCATGGGCGCCGTGATGGCGGCAAACCTGGCCGCGGCGGGCTATCGCATCGTCGCCTATGTTCGCGAGCCAAGCCAGGTGGACGGACTTTCCGCGCTTGGCATCGAGGCCGCGACGGCGCTCGCCGACCTCTTCGGATGCGGGGTCGTGATCACCATGCTGCCGGATGACGACGCCGTTCGCGACGTCGCGCTGGGGCGCCCCGACCTCGGCGTTCGCGGACTGATCCACGGGTTGGCGCCAGGCGCGATCCACCTGAGCATGAGCACGATCAGCACGGCCATGGCGACGCGGCTGGCCGGCGAACACGCCCGGCAAGGACAGGGCTACGTCGCCGCGCCGGTGTTCGGAAATCCAGACGCCGCCAAGCAGCGCCAGCTCTACATCCTCGCCGCCGGCGCGGCGCACGACCTCGACCGCTGCCAGTCGTTGTTTGATGGTCTGGGCCAGAGGACCCTGGTGGTCGGCGCCGAGCCTTGGCACGCGAACCTGGTCAAGCTGCTCGGCAATATGATGAGCGTGACGGCGCTGGAGATGATCGCGGAAGCGGTCACCGTGTTTCTCAAGCGCGGACTCGATCCCCGGCCATTCGTCGACATCATGACCGGCACGATGTTCGGCGGGCGCGTGCATAAGATCTATGGCGACAAGATCGTCGAGCAGTCCTACGCGCCGGGTTTCGTGATGCCGCTGGTGCTCAAGGACGTACGGCTGGCCCTCGCCGAAGCCGAGGCCGCCGGCGCGCCGATGCCTTCGGTGAGCGTGGTGCGCGACCGTCTGATCACCGGCATCGCGCGCGGCTATGACGACCTCGACTGGACCGGTCTTGGCCTGGTCGCCGCGGAAGAAGCCGGCATCGGGACGGCGCGCCCGGTCGCCGCCAATCCCATGCCGGCGCACTGAACTCGATCCGCTTGAGTAAGGAATCAAAGACCATGGCCAATCAATCTGCGGCGTCCGTCGCCAACATGGAGTTCGTCGGCATCACGGGCACGCCGCTCGAGGTGTCTCGCGTCGCCCTCGGGACCTGGGCGATCGGCGGCTGGATGTGGGGCGGGACCGACGAGCAGGACTCCGTCGCGACCATCCGCGCCGCGGTCGAACACGGGATCAATCTGATCGACACCGCGCCGGCCTATGGCTTTGGCCGTTCCGAAGAGATTGTCGGCAAGGCGATCCAGGACGCCGGCCTGCGGTCACGCGTCGTCATCGCCACCAAGGTCGGTCTCGAATGGAACGACGGCAAGGTCGCCCGCAACGCGAGCCGTACGCGGATTTTCAAGGAGGTCGACGATTCACTGCGCCGGCTGCGCACCGACTATATCGACATCTATCAGGTCCATTGGCCGGATCCTCTGGCGCCCATCGAGGAGACCGCCGAGGCCATGGCCACGCTCCACAGCCGGGGAAAGATCCGGGCGATCGGGGTCAGCAACTTCTCGATCGAGCAGATGGACCGGTTCCGCGCTGTCGCCCCGCTGCATGTTCTGCAGCCGCCCTACAATCTCTTCGAACGCGATGCGGAAGCGGCCCTCCTGCCCTATTGCCAGCGGCATCGGATCGCGACGCTTGGCTATGGCGCCCTGTGCCGGGGGCTCCTTTCCGGCCGCATGAGGCTCGACACCAGGTTCGAAGGCGACGACCTTCGTCGCACCGATCCTAAGTTCCTGCCGCCCCGCTATGCTCACTACCTCTCGGCGGTCGAGCAGCTCGATCGGCTCGCGCAGGAACGCTTTGGCAAGCGCGTGATCCAGCTGGCGGTCCGCTGGGGGCTGGAACAGGGGATCAGCACGGCGCTCTGGGGCGCGCGGAAACCGGAACAGCTGCAAGCCATCGATGATGTCGCCGGCTGGCGGCTCGACGCGGACGCCATCGCCGAGATCGAGCGCATTCTTCAAGCGACGATCACCGACCCGATCGGCCCTGAATTCATGGCCCCGCCGGCGCGGGCCGACGCTGATGCGCCAAAGAATCTCATGAAGTCTCAGGCCTAGCTCAAGGACTTCCCGCGCCCGGCTGCATAGCCTGGAATCGTCACAACGGCGGACGACCAACGTTTCCGTCTTGGAGGGCCAGCAATGACTAGCCACAGTCGAACCATCGGCGCGGATACCGCGCTTGCCACGCCCAGCGGGTTGGGCGCGAATGCGATCAAGGACCTGTCACAGGGCCTCAACGCCCTGCTCGCCGACATGTTCGCGCTCTACCTGAAGAGCAAGAATTTCCACTGGCACGTCTCCGGACCGCATTTCCGGGACTATCACCTGCTTCTCGACGAACAGGCTGACCAGATCTTCGCCACGACCGACGCCATCGCCGAGCGGGTCCGCAAGGTCGGCGGAACGACCTTGCGGTCAGTGGGCCACATTGGCCGGCTGCAACGGATCGAGGACAATGACGCCGACTACGTCAGCGCCCACGACATGCTTGCCGAGCTGCAGGCCGACTCCCTCACGCTTGTGGCTCACATGCGCGAACTGCACGACCTGTGTGACCAGCATCGCGACGTCGCCACGGCCAGCCTGATCGAAGTTTGGATCGACGAGGCCGAGCGCCGCACCTGGTTCCTGTTCGAGGCCGGACGAAACGACGAACGGCGCTAGCGAGCCAGTGGTTACCCCGGGAAAAGGCGTGGTTGTAATGTCGGATACCGATCGAGGCTCAAGTGCAAGGCGTATGGCCACGGAAGTGGGGGACGCCGAGGCGCGCGCGGCGACCGAGCTCGACCGCATTTTGGATGAGGCGCTCCAGGCGACATTTCCCGCGAGCGATCCCATCTCAGTCACCTACCGGCAGCCGAAGCGTGCCGCGGAGAACTGACACGCTGGATCTCCGCGACAAACGGCTGACGCCGTTCACCCGCCGCTCTCAATCCGCAGAACTCGAATGGGTCGGTTGTCGAGACAGCAGAGCCGCGGCCTCGGTCCGGTTGCGGGCGCCGGACACCTTCAGGATGGCCTGAACATGCTGTTTTACCGTGGCGACCGAGATCATCAGTTCGCGGGCGATCACCTTGTTGCTCTTTCCGTCCTTCAACGCTTGAAACACGTCGAACTGTCGACGCGAGAGGTGCGCGGCCAGGTCAATGCCGCTCGCGCCGCGCGAATGCCCATGGAAGGGAGGTTCTTGCGGGAAGTAGGTCCCGCCAGCCGCAACCAGACCAATCGCAGCGGCGATCAGATCCGGACGGCTGGTGGCCGGAATATAACCGTGGACGCCTGACGCCATGGAATGTCTCATTCCCAAGCCCATGGCGCACTCACCAAAGACGACGACACGTCCCGGCGCGGCGCTGTCGACGAGGTCGGACAAGCTCTGTTGGTTGGCGACGCGCCGGCAGACGAGCCCGGCCACAACCAGGTCCACCGGCCGTGCGCCCAGCGCCACGCAGGCCTCCTCCACGGTGTCCGCCAACGACAGTTGCGCGGTCGGAAACGCCCCGCGCAGCAGATTTTCCAACGCGGCCCGAACCAGGGGGTGCTCGTTGACGAGAAGCAGTTGCATACTAGAGCGCGGTCATCGAACGACGCGTGGCGTCATGCCACCGGCCCGGTTTCGCCGCGTTTCGTATAGAATTCCAACGCTTCGAACGACGACCGTTGCCGATGATGTTCGCGATTCAAATGTTAAACAGAGCATTACCGTCATCAATTTTACGCCTTGGCGGACGACCAACAGGTGGGTTGCCAAAATCGTCCCGCCGTCTTCTTTTTCTACTGTTGCTCTGGTCTCCATATTGGGGCCGATGATTTGTGAGGCCAGTGCATTTTCTGCACGCGTCCATTCAACGACTGAATGGATCTGGCCCCGGTTCCGCAGGCCATGATGAATCTCAACACCTTCGATCTCAATCTGCTGCTGGTGTTCGAGGCCGTGCAGCGCCGGCGTAGTGTGACCAAGGCCGCCGACGATCTTGGTCTCAGCCAGCCGGCCATGAGCCACGCGCTCAAGCGCCTGCGGCTGCGGCTGAAGGATCAGCTCTTCATCCGCACGCCCGAAGGCATGACGCCCACACCGCGAGCCGAGCAACTGGCCGAGCCGATACACAGGTCGCTAATGGAGCTGCAGCGAACCCTGGAGGCCGAGGATTTCGTCCCCGAGACCGCCGACAGAGGCTTTAAGATCGCCGTCAACAACAGCGCGGCCATCGTCCTGGTCGATACGATCGCCTGTGATATCGCTCTGCGCGCGCCGAATATGCGCCTTGCGATCGTGCCTCGAGGCAACCTGGATGTGGCTGCGGCGCTCGACCTGGGCAGCCTGGATGTCGCCCTTGTCAGCCAACCTTCGCCCGGCGCTCGGTTCTCGGCGAAAGTACTGGCTGAGGATCACTGTGTGGTCGCCATGCGACGCGGTCATCCACTGGCGCGGGGTAAGCTGGAACCCGGCGCACTCGCCGCGGCTCCGCATCTGCGGATCTCGTCCAGCGATCACGATTTCAGCTTCGTGGACGAGGAACTCCAGGCGCGTGGGTTGAAGCGGACGATCGCGCTGGACGCGCCTTTTCTGTCGGCAGGCGCCATCCTCACCCAATCGGACATGGTCGTGATCATGGGGCGACGGGTCGCCGAAGCGCTTGGACGCGCCCATCCAATCGAGATCGCGCCATTGCCTTGTCCGTCGACCATCCAGCGCAGCGTCATGGTCTGGCACAGCCGCTTCGATGACCACCCCGCGCACAAATGGTTGCGCACGAGGATCGTCGCCGCCGCCGCGAAGTGGTGAGCGGCGCGCGAACGCTGCGCCCGCCGCTGTTCTCGTAGACCCGTCGCGATCTCAGTCCTCATCCGCGATCGTTCGCGAGCCCAATGTCACGACACTCGGCGGAAGCGGCCGGCCTTGGGCCATGCCGAGCCGCCTGGGTTTTCCGGCAGGCGCCCAGCGTCGACGCGGGCCTGGGTTGGTCATGTGGCTATAGCCGACTGGCCATTACCAATACAATTCATACCAAATGTATAGATCAAACTATTCAACGCAACCAACCCCCACTATACCGAATATGCCGATTCCGGGGAATTACTATTACTGTCTGTTAATGAGTAGATCGCTACGCTTTAGCGGTAAGTTCGACTTACTACATCATTTAGGTCATCGTCTATTTTATAATAGGCCGACGGCCTGTCGAGAACCCGGAGGGGGAAATGAAGAACGTTCCGATCATTGGAAAATTTCTGACGGTGCTCGCCCTGTTTGGCGTCTTCGTGATTGGGGTGGCCGTCTACTCGACAGGCCAGCTCAAGAAGATCGACACCGCCTACAGCAACATTATCGACGCCGGTCAGGCGGCGCCGCTCATGGCGCGCGGCAGCCGCGCGGTGCAGACGGCTCGGGCAAGCATCGCCGACCTGATGATCGCCACCAGCGATGAAGGCAATCGGAGCGCCCTCGCCGAACTGGCCTTATCCCGAAAGGCCGCTTCGGACTTCCTGGACCAGGCCGCGAAGGCCTCGCCGCCCGACGCCGCCGACATCCAGGCGCTGAAGGCCCAGAGTCTCGCGGTCATCGACAACGACTGCGCGGAATCGGTCCGCCTTGGAACAGCGTCGACAACGCCCGCGGACGTCTTGAAGACCCTGCCGGTGTTTGAGGCCAACTGTGTGCCAAAATTCGCGCCGCTCGAGCCGGCGTTTTCAGCCAAGACCGACGCGATGCTCAAGGCCGCCAACAAGGCCAGCGACGACCTGACCGCGACGACCAATGCGACGATCCTCGTGACCTACGGCGTGATCCTGGGCGGCCTCGCCCTCGTCGTGGCTCTGGCCTTCTTCGCGGTTCGTACCTGGGTCTCCACGCCGCTGAAGGGCTTGACCGGAATCATGGAGAGGCTGGCCAAGGGCGATCTGGCGGTCTCGATCGACGACGACAACCGGCGTGACGAGGTCGGCTCGATGGCCAAGACCGTCCAGGTGTTCAAACAGGCGGCGATCGAGAAGCAGCAACTGGAAGCGGCGGCCGTCGAGCAACGGCGGATCGCCGACGAAGAGCGCGCTCGCAACGAAGCCGAACGCGAAGCCGCGGCCAAGCAGCAGGCGATCGTGGTCGAGTCCCTCGCCACCGGCCTGGCCAGGCTCTCGGATGGCGATCTTGTGTTTCGCTTGAACGCGGCCTTCGCCGTTGAGTACGAAAAGCTCCGCGGCGACTTCAATGACGCCATGGACAAGCTCGAAGAGACCATGAAGGTCGTCTCCGGCAACACCGACGGCATCAGATCCGGCGCGGAAGAGATTTCTCAAGCCTCGGACGACCTGTCGCGCCGCACCGAACAACAGGCGGCAAGCCTTGAGGAAACCGCGGCGGCGCTGGACCAGATCACCGCAACGGTGCGCAAAACGGCCTCGGGCGCCAAGGATGCGAGTGACGTGGTCTCCGCCGCCAAGGCCGAGGCGGAGCACTCCCACGCCGTGGTCGCCGAGGCGGTCGAGGCCATGGGCGAAATCGAGCAGTCTTCGGGGAAAATTGGCCAGATCATCGGGGTCATCGATGAAATCGCTTTCCAGACCAACCTCCTGGCCCTGAATGCGGGGGTCGAGGCCGCCCGAGCGGGCGACGCCGGCAAGGGCTTCGCGGTCGTCGCCTCCGAGGTGCGGGCGCTGGCCCAGCGCTCGGCCGAGGCCGCCAAGGAGATCAAGGCCCTGATATCGGCCTCGTCTCAACAGGTTGGCCAAGGCGTGTCGTTGGTCGCCGATACCGGAAGAGCCTTGCAGTCGATCGTCACCCAGGTGGCCAAGATCGACACCCTGGTGCTGGATATGGCCGCCTCCGCACAGGAGCAGTCTACCGGGCTTCAGCAGGTCAACACCGCGGTCAACCAGATGGACCAGGTGGTGCAGCAGAACGCCGCGATGGTCGAAGAGCAGACCGCGGCCACCCACGCGCTGAAGCGCGAGACCAGCGAACTTGCGGCGCTGATTTCCGGCTTCAAGGTTTCCGCGGTCAAGGTGGCGAACCGGTCGGCGCCCAGACCGGTCGACGCCCGCGACCGCGCCACGCCGTCCCCGGCGCGGGCGATGGCCCGAAAGGTCGCCGCCAGTGTCGGCGCGGCGGTGGCGGTCGACGACGAATGGTCGGAGTTCTGAGGATGAGCCCCTCAACGCCTCATGGCTTCGCTCGCGAACTGATTTCCTTTTGCGTGGGCGTGCAGGAATTCTGTGTGGACATCATGGCCGTTCGTGAGATCCGCGGCTGGACTCCCGCCACGGCTCTGCCGGGCTCGCCAGACTTCGTGTGCGGCGTGATCAACCTTCGCGGTGCAGTCCTGCCGATCATCGACCTGGCTCATAGGCTCGGCTTCGGCGCCGCAAGCCCAACGGCGAAACACGTGATCATCGTGGTCGAGATCGGCGGTCAGGTGCTCGGTCTGCTCGTCGACGCGGTGTCCGACATTCTGACGGTGACCGATGATGTGGTTCAGCCCACGCCCGATGTCGCCTCAGACGCCGCCAAGTCCTTCGTGCGGGGACTCCTGGCGGCCGAAGGGCGGATGATCAGCCTGATCGGCCTGGACCATGTCGTGCCCGGGCTGGAGCTGGAGGCGGCATAGCGAGCTTGAACATACAGACCGCGCCGCCCCCACCAGCCGGGCGGCGCGGATGAGGGGGACCGACCCGTCCACCTCGCTCAGGAGCCTTCGGCTTCATCCCCATCCAGAGAGAGCTTCCCATGAGCATTCCGTATCCGGCCAACGACACCGCGCTGAAGCAACAGCTAGCGGCGCTCGAAATCGATCTGCAAAGCGCCTTGATCATCAGCAACGCCTTGCTGCGGGGCCTGAAGGCGACATCGTCCCCCATGCATCATGCTGTCGACCTGGCCTTAGGCGAAGCGCTGCAGGCCATCGCCACTGAAGATGGCCACGAGTCCGCCGCGGTCCACGCGATCGTCAGCGAAACCAGGGTGAGGCTGCGATCCGAGACCGGTCTCCAGGACCGTGTGGCCCACGATATCGAGCGGCTGATCGTCGAAAAAGCCTCCACGATTCAAGGCGATGACGGTGTGATAGTCGATCTCGGGCTGAGCCGGCGCAATCGTCGGCGCCCGTCGGCCAAGCCCACCTGAAGCTTCCAGCCGACGCTGCCCGAGCATCTTTGCCCCTGGACGACACGCCGCGCGCTCCCGACCGCAGGATCCACGGCCCGTTGAACACGCGGCGGCGACCGGTCAGAACGGATAATAACGCAGGCTGCCGAAGACGATGTTGTCGTTGATGACGGGCGTCAGGCCGTTGAGCCCACTGAAGGCATGTCGTTCGGTATAGGAATATTGGACACCGACCTGAACACGGCCGAAAGAGCCCTGGTAGATCTTGTCCCAGAAGCCAACCGTCCCTTGCTCGACGAAGTTGGTGGCCGCCGCGCAGGCGCCGCCTTCGGTGTAGCAGCCCGCGAGGTCCAGCTGCGGGCTGCCCCACCCGATGTTGGGCGCATAGGCTTGGCGACCTTCGCTCTCTTCGCCGGCGAACACATAGAGGTCGAGGGTCTTGGTGGCGTGCAGAGTGGCGCCCGCCAGCCAATCGGTCTCCTCGATCGGCTTGAGGCGGCCGCTGGGAGAGAAGGTCACGTCCGGCAGCTGTGAGGTGCCGTAGCGCCCGATCCCTCGTCCTGTCAGCATGCTGGCCTGGACGTCGATCAGATTGGGGATGACCGCGACGACTAGGCCGGCGCCGACGCCGCCGCCATAGACGGTCTGGTTGCTGTTTCCGATGCGCTCGTTGAACCCACGCCCCAGGCCAAACACTTCGGCATGAACGCTGCGGCCGGCGATCTTACCCTCATAGGCCGCCTTGCCGACCACATCGGGGATGTTGTTCAGCGAACTCGTGCCCGCGGTCGGGATGGCGGGGGCTCCCCCGCCGGCGTCGGCGGGCGCGGTGGCGCCGATGGCGCCGGCGTAGAGGCCCGTGCTGTTGGGAATGGCGACGATCACGCCGGCTGGCGGCGTTCCCGAAAACGTCGTCTGAGGGCTTTCGACCGAGAGGGCCAGCCAGAAGGTCTTGTTGAAATCCTTGGTGATGCGGATCTGGGGCTGGCGGGTCCAGACGAAGCCGGGAATGAACTGCGCGTCGATCATCGGCGGTGGAAGTTCATTGCGCGGCGTGATGCCGTTCGAATTCAGCGTCGCCAGCGACCAGGACTGTCCCGCCAGCAGATGCCAGCCGGAATTGTTCCAGTCGATGGTGGCGTACAGGTTGCGAAGGCGGGGATTGAAGGAGTTAGATTCGGTGTAGTTGGCTGACTGGGCCGCGCCCAGGAAGTCGATCTCGCCATACATGGCGACCTTGGTTCCAGGGTTGACGTCGCCCTGGACCAGCAGGGACATCCGGCTTTGGCGCGCGCTGAAGCGGTCCTCGCTCTCGTGGGACGCGGCGCTGTTTTTGAACGGGATCGAGGCGAACGGGGAGAACATGTCGCTCCCGAGCGCGCGCGAACGGTATTGGTTCGACAGCTCCAGGAACCCTCCGGGCGTGATCGTCAGCCCCTTGTAGTAGAGGGCGTCGCTGTTGGTCCTGGCCGCCTCGACCGCGTTCGCAACCTGGGTCGGGATGCTCTGAATGGCCGACGCTGCGGCCTGGGCGTCCTCGTCCTTGACGGTTTGGATCGTCTGCTGGGCGGCCGTGGCGGAGGCGGCGGCCTGTTGGACCTGAGCCTGGGTCTGCGCCTGGACCGCCGACTGAGCCTTGATCTGCTCTTGCAGGGTCTGAACCTGACCGCGCAGGTCCTGGACCTCGGCGGTCAAACTATTCAGGGCGCGCGAGGGGCCGGCGGGTCTGGACGGCGGATGTCGATGGGGGATTTTCTTGCCGTGACTTTCCGTCTCGGCGTGGGCGTTGAATCCAGACGCGAGCAGAAAGGCCGCGGCGGCGCATGCCATGGTTGAGGTCTTCATCGTGCGTCCCCTTCCTCACGGCCGCTCCTGGGCCGTCAATTCGACAACACGCTAGGGGCGGGGCCGTGGAGCCGTCTTTGGGACGCGCCTGAGTTGCGATGAGAAAGCCTGAGCCGCCCAAGGCGAAAATATCGCGCGGGGTTCGACGAAGCGCGGCGCTCAGTATCCGCTCTGAATTTCTCAGGAAATCTCAGGAACGCGCCAAGGACGCCGTTCACAACTGAGCAAACTCTGCCGGCAGGAGGCGATCCGATGTTCGACCTGTCCGACGTTCCCAACGCCGTTGACGCCGCCGCGCGCTACCTGCTGAAGCGCGTAGGCCTGATGCGCGGCCCCGTGGACGCGAGCGGCGGCCTGCGGGCGTCCGGCGTCCGGGCAACCGGGCGCTGTTTCAAGGATATCGAACCCGGTCGCCCCATACCGTTCGATTGCGCCGAATTCTACCGACCCGATGGAAGGCTGATTTGGGAAGAGGGAGTCAATGCGGATGTCTGACCGCTCACTCGGCTCGCGCGCGTCCGGCCTGATGGGCGCGGGTCGCAGACGCCACCGCAAATCCAATCCATCTCCAGACAGGAGCTGCAATCATGGTTGAGCTGGCCTTCGATCGCCGCCGTTTCCTCGTCGGCGGCGCTGTCGCCGGCGCCGCGGGCGTCGCCACAGCCGCCACCATCCATGACGGCGAACTTGGCGCGCCGCCCCAGACCTTCAATGGGGAGGTCCCGTGGCAGGAAGGAACCGCCGATGCGCCGCCCGGGGCCACCGGAACCGATTTCGTCTTTTTTACCCCCGCGGAGCGCACCTTCATCGAAGCTGCGGTCGATCGGCTGATTCCAAGCGATCCAGTCGGCCCCGGCGCGGTGGAAGCGGGCGTGCCCTTCTTCCTCGACCGCCAGCTTGCCGGCCCGTTCGGGCGCGGCGACCACTACTTCCTCGGCGGCCCGTGGCCCAAGGGCGCGCCGGAGCAGGGCTATCAGAGCCGCTTCAGCCCCGCCCAGCTCTATCGAGCGGCGATCCCCGCCATCGAGGACCACGTGGTCGCCCAATTCAACGGCGTCGCATTCGCCAAGCTGGCGGCGGGGGACCAGGACACGGTCCTCAAGGGGCTGGAAGCGGGGACCACCCCGCTCGGAGGCGGTGTCGACGCCAAGGCCTTCTTCGCCATGCTCCTGCAGAACACCAAGGAGGGCTATCTCTCCGACCCGATCTACGGCGGCAACAAGGACATGGCCGCCTGGAAGATGATCGGCTTTCCGGGCGCCCACTACGATTACAAGGAGTGGGTCTCCCGTCACGGAGAGCCGGTCCCCTACCCCACGGTGGGCTTCAAAGGCCGGCCAGGCTGGACGGAGCGCTAAGCCATGACCACAACCCTAAAACCCGTAGACGCCGTGCTGGTCGGCTTTGGCTGGACCGGCGCGATCATGGGCCAGCAGCTCTGTGACGAAGGCCTCAACGTCGTGGCGCTGGAGCGCGGCCCGTGGCGCGACACCTCCACCGACTTCGCCACCGGATTCGCCCAGGATGAGCTGCGCTACATGTGGCGCCATCACCTGTTTCAGAACCTTAGCGACGACACCCTGACCATCCGCAACAACACGAACCAGCAGGCGCTGCCTATGCGCCACCTGGGCTCGTTCCTGCTCGGCACCGGAGTCGGCAGCGGCGGGGTGCACTGGAACGGCCAGATCTGGCGCTTTCTCCCGTCGGACTTTCTTACCAAGAGCCATAACCAGCAGCGCTACGGCAAGAAGGCGGTCACCGACTACGACCTGACCGTCCAGGACTGGGGCGTCACCTACGACGAGCTGGAGCCCTTCTATAACCAGTTCGACCAGCTGTGCGGCACCAGCGGCAAGGCCGGCAACCTGAAGGGCAAGATCCAGCCAGGCGGCAACCCTTTCGAGGGCTTCCGCTCACAGGAATACCCGACCCCGCCAATGCCCCAGACCTACGCGCCGACGCTGTTCGGCCAAGCCGCCGCAGGCCTTGGCCACCACCCCTTCCCGCATCCCACCGGCAATCTGTCCCAGCCCTATGTGAACCCGCTGGGCGCCCAGCTCGGCGAATGCACCTATTGCGGCTTCTGCGAGAAGTTCGGCTGCGGCAACTATTCCAAGGCCAGCCCGCAGACCACCGTCCTGCCCTACCTGATGGCCAAGCCCAATTTCACGTTGAGGACCGAGTGCGAAGTCCTCAAGGTCGAGCTGACTCCCGACCGCAAGCGCGCGACCGGCGTCACCTATGTGAACAGCGCGGGCGAGGAATTCTTCCAGCCGGCGGAGATGGTCATCCTCTCGGCCTATGTGCTGCAGAATGTGCGGCTTCTGCTGCTGTCAGGCATCGGCGAGCCCTACGATCCGAACACCGGGAAGGGACAGGTCGGGCGCAACTACGCCTACCAGACGATGTCCTCGGTGAACGTCTTCTTCGACGACAAGATTCTCAATCCGTTCATCGGCGCCGGCGCCCTGGCGACCGTGATCGACGACTTCAACGGCGATAATTTCGACCACTCCGGCCTGGGCTTCATCGGCGGCGCCTATGTCGCCGGGATGGTCACCGGCGGCCGGCCGATCGAGATGATCTACACTCCGACCGGCACGCCGGCTTGGGGCATGCAGTGGAAGCACGCGGCGGCCAAAAACTATCTCAGATCCTTCGCCATCAGCGTCCACGGCTCCTGCATGAGCCACCGAAGCAACTACCTCGACCTGGACCCGACCTACCGCGACATCCACGGCCGGCCGATGTTGCGCATGACGTTCGATTTCACCGAAAACGAGCACAAGATGTCAGACTATCTGACCGACCGCGCCGCCGAGGTGGCCCGGGCCATGAACCCGCGCGAGATCAAACTCAATCGTCGAACCGGCTCCTGGAACGTCACGCCCTATCAGACCACCCACAACACCGGCGGCGCGATCATGGGCGAGAGTCCGCAAGACAGCGTCGTGAACAAATACCTCCAGGTCTGGGACGTGCCCAACGTCTTCTCGCTTGGCGCCGGCGCCTTCCCGCAGAACGCCGGCTACAATCCGACCGCGACCGTGGCCGCGCTGACCTATCACGCCGCCGCCGCCATCAAGTCGCAGTATCTGAAGGCGCCCGGCGCCTTGGTGCAGGCTTAAGGCGATGGATCGCAATCACCTTCGCGCCGGGCTGATTGGACTGGCCGTCATCCTGACGGGATTGGCGAGCTGGGCGACCAGCCCCAATCCCCCGTTGCCTGCCCACCCGGTCAGCAGCGCCACGCCGTCGTCATTGCTCGTCCAGCCCATCGCCGATACGACTCCCAACGCGGCGCAGCTGCGGCGCGGCCAAAGCCTGGCGATCGCCGGCGACTGCATGGCGTGCCACGTGCGCCCCGGCGGTCAGGCGTTCGCCGGCGGCCTGGGGCTGAAAACGCCATTTGGGGTGATCTATTCCGCCAACATCACCTCCGACCGGGAGACCGGGATCGGCGGCTGGACCAGCGACCAGTTCTATCGCGCCATGCACAATGGCATCGGCGCCCATGGCGAGAACCTCTACCCCGCCTTTCCCTATCCATGGTTCAGCAGCGCCAGCCGCGCCGATGACGACGCGATCCTGGCCTATCAGAAGACGACGCCCGCCGTCAGCTATCGGCCTCCCGGCAACCGCCTGCTGTTTCCGCTCAACTTCCGCTTCATGGTGAAGGGGTGGAACCTGCTGTTCTTCCGGCCCCATGACTTCCAGGCCGACCGCGGCCAGTCGGCGGAGTGGAACCACGGCGCCTATCTCGTCAAAGGGCTCGCCCACTGCGGCGATTGCCACACCCCGACCAACTTCCTCGGCGCCAGCCAGTCCAATCGAGTGCTGCGCGGCGGCCTGGTCGACACCTGGGTGGCGCCGGATCTGACGGCCAATGTTCGCACCGGCCTCGGCGGCTGGAGCGTCGACGATATCACCGAATATCTGAAATCCGGCCGCAACGCCCATGCCGGCGCCGGCGGACCGATGGGTGAGGCGGTCTCCGATTCGACCTCCCTCATGACCGATCAGGATCGCCACGCCATCGCCGTCTACCTCAAGAGTCAGCCGGCCAGTCCGGACGGCGCATTGCCGGCCGCGGACCCCGGCGCGATGCGGCGAGGCGCGGCCATCTATTCGGACGCCTGCGCGTCCTGCCATCTGGAGGATGGCGTGGGCCAACCGCAGTTCTTCCCACCACTCGGCCATAACGCCATGCTGCAGCAGGCCGACCCGACCGGGCTTGAGCATGTGGTGCTGGCGGGAAGCCGGATGGGACCGACCGCGACGCGTCCGTCGCCCTTGACCATGCCCAGCTTCGCCTGGAAGCTCACCGACGGCGAGATCGCCGACGTCTCTACCTATATCCGCAACAGCTGGGGCAACCGGGCGACGCCCGTCTCGACCTCAAAGGTTCGCGACCTGCGCCGTCATCTCGGCCTTAGGACCATCCACTACACTGTCAATTCCGGCGATCAGGGGTGATGCGATGATCTCAGTTGCAAGGGTTGGCGTCGGCCTGGCGGCGCTCGCCGTCCTGTCATTCGCCCCGATGGCCGGCGCGCAGTCGAGCGCGGTGCACAAGACTACGCTCCAGGATCGTCCCTTCCCGGCGCCCCAATACCACACCGCCACTGTCCGGACCGTGGTCGACCCGGGCGGCCAGGTTATGCCCCACACCCATCCAGGGCTCGAGGTAGGCTATGTCCTCGGCGGCCGCGCCGTCGTGAAGATCAGCGGCCTGCCGCCGCTGTCCTTGTCCGCCGGCGACAGCTTCGCCGTCCCGCGGCGGACGGTTCACAGTGTCGAGAACACAGGGCCAGGCGCGCTGACGATCCTCTCCACCTATGTCGTCGACAAGGATCAGCCGATCGCTTCGCCGGCGCCCTGACCGCACTGCTGCGCGACGGCGGGGCCAGTCCGCCAGCTAATCAGAATCGCCGCCAGGTCGGCAGACTTGGGTCAGCCAGCCTCACATCCACGGGGCCGACACCGAATACTGCAATCACCACCGGATCGGCGACGCCGCTGGGCACGCCATCGTAGTGGAAGGTGCGCGCGGCGCGTTTGACATAGCCGCCCGCCGGCACCGGCGTCGCGAGCCGCGGGGTGAAGTCATCGCCGCTGTTCACCCACCAGGTCCCCGAGACGACGACCTGGATGCGATCGGTGGCGTAGCTGTGCGGCGCGCTGAACCAGCCGGGGTTCCACTTCATCATCACCAGATAGGGACCCGGTTTGTTGAGGTCTCCATAGAGGGTGGCCACCTCCCCGCTGCCAGGCGGCAGACCTTGCCAGGGCTGGAAGTCGATGTCGCCGTGCTGCAGGACGAAGGTCTGCGCCGGATCGCGCTCGGAAGCCTCGGCCGAGGCCGCCAGGACCGCGGGAAGAAGCGACGACAAGAGGAATGTGCGGCGGTGCATTGAACTCTCCTGTTCCTGTCCTGGGCGGTGGCTTTCGCCGGAGACCATGGACGTGGTGCGTTCGAACCCGTGGCAGGTTCACGCACAGCTAGGCTTGCAACAGCCGGCCCTTGGGTCCTTCGCCCGTTCTTGTCACGGCTCGATCGAGGCGGTCCGAGCTGATCGCCGCGTGGCGGCTGGTGACGGTCTCGCATTCGCTGCTCACCGCGAGCTTTTCCGCCGCATAGGCGCGCATGGTCTCAAGCAGCCGATAGCGCGAGACCGGACCGCCGACGTCCGCGGTGACGAGAGACTTGGCCACCAAACTCGCCAGGAGTTCGACGATATCGCCGGCGGCGGCCTCCCCGAGGTTCACGACCCGGGTCGCGGCGTCGAGCGTGAAATCACCGGTGAAGACGGCGAGGCGGCGCATGACGACGCGCTCGGCCTCGGTCAGCAATTCGTAGCTCCAATCAAGAGCCGCCCGCAGCGTCTGGTGGCGCGCCGGCGCGGTCCGTCGCCCCTCGGTGAGCAGGCTCAATCGGTCGTTGACCCGGGCGGCGAGACCCTCGACGCCAAGCGCGGTGGCTCGGGCGGCCGCCAGCTCGATCGCCAACGGAATTCCATCGAGCCGTCGGCAGATCAACGCCGCCGCCGCCGCAACCCGCGCGTCGAGCTGGGAGGCGGGATCGGCCGCGCGGGTGCGCTCGATAAAGAGCTTCGTGGCGCTGTATTGCAGCACGTCCTCCACGGAATCCGAGCCCTCGGGTGGCGCGTCGAGCGCCGGCACGCGATAGACCCATTCGCCCTCGGCCCTGAGCGGCTCCCGGCTTGTCGCGATCACGTGCAAGCGGCCATCGGCGTGCAGGACGGTTTCAGCCAGGACCGCCGCGGCGTCGATCAGATGTTCACAGTTGTCGAGCACGAGCAGCATGCGCCTGCAGCCCAGCGCGCCGGCGAGGTGCTCCGGCGAGGCGGAGTCTGCGTCCAGCCCGAGCGCCGAGGCAACGGTGGAATAGACGAGGCTGGGATCTGAAAAGGAAGCCAGTTCCGCGATCCAGACGCCATGCTCGAATGTGGGCGACAGTTGACGCGCCAATTCGATCGCCAGTCGGGTTTTGCCGATGCCCCCGGCGCCGACAAGCGTGACCAGCCGGTTCGCCTCCACAAGCGCCGCGACATCCGCGAGATGGGTTTCTCGGCCGACGATATCCGACGCGGGCGCCGGAAGATTGTGCGTGTTCGGCCTTTCATCCAAGCGAATGAGCGGCGTGACGCCGCGATCGAGACCGCCGTCCTGGGGCTCTCTCGAAGCGGAGCGGCTCTCGGGCGTGGTCTCCGCGACGAAGCGATAGCCACGCCCGGACACGGTCTTGATGAATTCCCGATCCGGCCCCAAAGCCTTGCGCAAGGACGATATCTGGAATTGCAGGTTGTTTTCCTCGACCGTCGTGGTTGGCCACACTCGGCTCAGGAGTTCGTCCTTGGTGACAAGTTCTCCGCGGGCGTCAATCAGGACACTGAGCACTTCCAGGGCTCTATTCCCGACCGCCACGGGAATGCCACTCGCCGTGAGCTCGCGGCTGTGAACCACGAAGCGGAACCGGCCGAAGACAAGCGCGTAAGGCCCCGAGCGGTTGGACTGAGCCTCTGCAAAGGACAGCAGTTGCCCCGACCAGCCCTCGGACGTCTCATCAGCCGACGCCCAGACCGGTCGAACTGGCTGAGTCCCGGCTCCAGGTGAGCCAGCCAACGGAATTGCGGTGGCCATGGTCATCTTGTGCTCCCGTTCGCATTGTTCTGTCCCGCGACTACGCGAATGAACCCAAGCAGCTCGTCCTCGCTAAACGGCTTGGTCAGGTAGCCGAGCACGCCGGCGTTGAGTGCACGCACGCGTGTGTTTTCGTCCGGGTGAGCCGTGATCAGAATAGTAGGTATCGGCACGCCGTCGGCGACGAGCCGACCGTGCAGCTCGAGCCCCGTCATGCCTGGCATCTGCACGTCCGCGATCAGGCAGTCGGTACGAGCCCGATGCTCCGAATTCAGCAGGCTAGCGCCCGACTCGAAGGTCTGGACCAGATAGCCATGTGCCTTCATCAGACGCCCCATCGCCTCTCGAACGGACGCATCATCGTCGACGATCGAAATCAGGAATTTAACCGTCAACGCGTCACGCTCACTCGCCTGTATCATCTCACCGCAGACCATAAATCGGGGGGGAGGCCGCGAGCTATTGGACGTGTGGTGAATTCGCTCGCCGCCAAGCCCGGTCGGCTAGCACCAAGGGGCTAGATGACCGGGCCCCAGTCGCTAGGGTGCGAGCGCCGTCTCGTCCGAAATCGCATAGTGCGGCAGAAGGCTCGAACCCACGCCGCCAATGCTCAGCCGACGGAATCAGCCGCGACCGGCAGCGTGAACTGGAGAGTTGTTCCTTGAGGCGAATTCGGCTCCGCCCACAGCCGCCCTCCATGGGCCTCGACGATTGAGCGGCTGATCGACAGACCCATGCCGGTTCCATCGGCCTTGGTGGTGAAAAACGTCTGGAAGATCTGATCGGCGCCTTCAGGGGGCAGCCCCATGCCGGTATCGCTGATGGAGACCATGACCTGTCCCGCGTCCGTCGATCGCGATCTGATCGCCAGTTCACGGACGCCTTCGACCTCCTTCATCGCGTCGATGCCGTTCATGATGAGGTTCATGATCACCTGCTGGATCTGCACGTGATCGCCCATGATCCCGGGAAATCCCGCTGCCAGCCAGGTGCGGATCGACACCGAATATCGGCTGGCCTCGCTTTCCAGCAGGACGACCGTATTGCGAACGACCTCGTCCACATCGACCAACGCCTTCTGCGGGACGCCGGTTTTGAAAAACTCGCGCGTTCGGCTGACGATTTGCGCGGCCCGCGTGCCCGCGCTCACGATGGCTTGGACAGCCTCGCGGGCCTCCTCGAGATTCGGCGTCTCGCCGGAGAGGAAACGCAAACAGGCGTTGGCGTTGGTGACGGCGGCGGTGATCGGCTGATTGACCTCGTGCGCCAGGGCGGCCGTCAGCTCCCCCATGGTGTTTACGCGGCTTGCGTGAGCGAGATCCGCCTGCGCCCGAAGAAGCGCCTCCTCGGCTCTTTTGCGGTCGGTAATGTCCATGGTGGCGCCGATGATTGTGCCGACGCCGCTGAACTCCGGACCCGCTGGCGCCCTCAAGCTTACGACGACCTTGATCCTGCCGTCGGGCATCACCAGCCTATACTCGACCGGCGGCTGAACCCCATCGTCCCTGCGAAGTCGATCGTCCGGTGTCGCGCTTGCGAATTGCCGCATACGATCCCTGTCATCGGGATGGATGCGCTGTATCGCCCGTTCCACCGAGGGCGGTTCGCTTTGATCATATTCGAACACACGAAACATCTCATCAGTCCAAATGGATTCACCAAAAGGACCGTCCAAAATATAGCTGCCTGTGTGACTTAGCTTTTGCGCCTCAGATAAGAGGGTTTCACTCATCTTCAGCTTTTGCTCCGCCAGCTTTCGATCAGTGACATCGATCATATTTCCTACATATTCCACCAAATTACCGTCAGTATCGAGAGTCGGACTGGCAGTGCTTTCTGCATATCTGACAGAACCATCGGGCAACATTATTCTAAATTCATAGGCCCAGGTTACCCTGTCATCGATCGCCTTGGTTCTCTGCTCCCCGATCGAATGCCGGTCTTCTGGATGAATATACTCTCGAAGAAAATCTATGGCCGGCTCCTCAGCATCGAGATCCCGCCCCAGGATTCGGAGCAACTCGGGCGAGGCCTGCATACTTCCCGAGAACGGATCCAGCACGAAGCTGCCCATGCGGCCCAGTCTCTGGGCCTCGTGCAAATGGGCCTCGCTTCGGCGAAGGTCGTCTTCGACCTGTTTACGATCGTTGTTTTCTCGCTGCAGATCGAAATAGAGCCGCGCGTTTTCCAGCGAGATCGCGGCCTGTGAGGCCAGCATCTCAAGCAAGGCGACCCGGCCGGACGTAAAGGCGTGTGGTGTCAGATTGTTCTCGAGATAGAGGGCGCCGACCAGGTTCCCCTGGTTGACAATTGGCAGGCACAGGACCGACCGGGCGCCTTTCCGTCGCACATAATCGTCTCCCGAATACAGATTCGCGGCTGTGGCGTCATCGAGGACCACCCTCTCACGCGTCCGGACGACGTAATGAAGAATGGACAGGGGCAGATCGGAAGCGGCGACGCCGGCTTCTCGAACGGCGACCTCAATCCCTTCGGGCCCGGTGACGGCCACAGCCTCTGTCTTCAGTTCGCCGTCCCGCAGAAGAATAAGCAGGCCTCGCTCGGCGCCCGCATGCTCCAGCGCAATCCGGATCAGCTTCTGGATCAGTTCGGGAAGCCGGATTTCGCTCGAGAGCGCCTGCGACGCTCTCACGATCGTATCGACGTCCTGCCGTTCGATTGGTGGGCTGGCCACGGCTTTCAAAGAAGGCGTAATCGGCGTGTCGCGGACGTGGGGATATAGCTGTTCGAGTTGTCTTACCTTGCCTTGCGCGCCCCAGCGCAAGTAGCAGTGACGCGCACCATGCAGATAATTCTGTGCAATGGAGTCGATACTGCGGGAGGCATAGAATCGCGCGGCCACCTCCTGCGCCAGGCCCTCGTTCTGCACGAAGCCATTCTCTCGCGCCGATTGAATGGCCTGTTCGTATAGACGCATGGCGTCGGCGTCTCGCCCTTCGATCCGGGCAATCTCGGCCGACACGAGCGAATGCTTGTCGGCGAAGGTCGACGGGCAGCTTTCGGCCCATTCGTTCAATTGCGCCTGGTGCGCGGTCAGGCGTTCTCGCCACCCTTGCTGCTCGTCGGCCGGCCCGTCCTCACAGAGCGCCGCCAGCGCCAATGCGGCGTAGAAGTAGTAGTCGAAAAGAGCGAAATGGGCGGTCGATGACCAGAGCAGGGCCTCCGCCTGATTGGCCGCCGCGAGCGCCTCGGCGTAGTTCCCCGCCAAGAAACACGCCTTCACTTTCGTAATCCAATACCAGCAGGCCACAGTGGACATGCCGCCGCCGCTCAGCCGCGCCTCGAACGCCACCTCGTCGAACTGATCGCCACTGAGGGTGGACAAGGTCGCCGTGCGGCCTTGCATGGCCGCGACGAAGCGTTGCTGGGGCACGACGATGTCTTCCATGTCGCGGAACTTGCTCTTGTGCACGAAATCGACGGCGACCTCGGACTCCCGCCACACGGCATCCAGCGGGTCGTTGCGCAGGAGACTGAGTATGACGATGTGGTACATGCCGTAGCAGCCATAAGTGAGGTCACCAGACCCCATCGCGGTGTGAAGAGATTCCCGGATGAAGCCGATCGAAGTCGCCAGCGGATGCGTCCAGAAGGCCGCTATCCCCATCCCATCCTGGACCTTCGCTCGGTAGGCGAAGAAGCCATGCTTCTCGACCAGGTCGCACCCGAGCTTGGCGAGACGAAAGCCCTCGGGGTAACGCCGAAAGATCGGACCGAGGCCGAACCCAAGAAACCCACAGGCGTGCGCGAAAGCCCCGTTCACGCCGTGCCGGACGCCAAGGTTCACCGTCAGGCAGAGTTCCAGGCAATACAGGTTGCGATCGATCACGTAGGCGGCGTTCGATAGCGAGCACAACAGGCGCGTGACGGCCTGCAGTTCCGGATCCTTCATCACTGGCAGGTCGATCAGGGCTTCGATCGGGCGTCCGTTCAGGTTGCTCCAGATCTTCTCGTATTCGGCCTGAACCTGTTCCCAGCTCGGGTGAGCCGGCATATCGATATCGAACAGCTTCAGGCACGCCAGGGCGCTGTCGACAGCTTGCTGGTTTTCGGATTTCACGATGTGAAGCAGGACCTTCAGCTCATAGACAGCCGCCAGCTCGACTTTCGACGCGTCCCGCTGGAGCAGCTCCGCAAACAGCTGCTCCGCCCGGTCGAGTTCACCGGTCAGGAAATCGCACTCGGCGCGTTCCAGCCGCAGGTGGAACATGAGATCATGCTGGCCGGTCCAATCCGCCTCATCGAGCAAGGCCATGCCAGCCGCGAGATAGACGATCGCCGACGCATAGGCGCATGACGCCTTGGCCTTGCGGCCGGCGCGCAGATGCAACGTCGCCACCCGCACCCTTTCATCCCGGTCGGCCAGCCGATCGCCGCCGCGGTTGAACTGGCTCGCGACATCGAAGATCTGCTCGCCGAGGTCATCCCCCGCCAGGTTGGCCAGCAACATGCGACCGATGCGCAAGTGGGCCTCAGGGCGGCGTTCTTCGGGGATGAGCGAGTAGGCCGCCTGCCGAATGCGGTCGTGCAGGAAGGCGTAGGCGCTCTCCCGGCGGACGATCAGGCCTGCCTTGACGGCTTCCCTCAGCGCCGTCCGCGTGACGTCCTCGGTTTGTCCCTGAACCAGGGCCAGCACGGGGAGGTCGCCGGACTTGCCGAGGCAGGCGAGCTGTTTCAGAGCATCGCGAGCCGCGTCGGAAAGTCGACCTAGCTTTCCCGCCATCAGGTCGACGACATTTTCGGTGTAGCTCTTGGCGCGAATGCGATCGATGTCCCAGCGCCAAGTCATCGTTTCCGAGTCGAATACCAGCAGGGCTTCGTCGGCGAGCGAGGCAAGGAACTGAATTACGAAAAACGCATTGCCTCTGGTCTTTTCGTGCAACAGCCGGGCGAGCGGTCGGGCGAGCGGCAGTCCGCAATGCAGCGCATCGGCGACAAGTTGGCCGACCTGACCGATCAAGAGCGAATCGAGCACGATCTCGCGGACATCCGAATTGGCTTTGCGGATCGCCTCGATAGCCGATGTCAGTGGGTGCGAAGGGCCGACTTCGTTGCCCCGATAAGCCCCGACGATCAGCAGACTCCGGACCTCGGGGTGGGTGGCTAGATGCTCGATGAGCTCCAACGTCGCTGTATCCAGCCACTGCAGGTCATCCAGAAAGAGCGCGAGCGGATGGTCCTCGCGTGCAAACACGCCAAGGAAACGACGGAACACCATCTGAAACTGGGTTTGGGCATCCTGGGGCGCCAGGTCAGCGACGGGCGGCTGCTTACCGATCACAAGCTCCAGCTCTGGGACCAGGTTCACGATCAGCTGGCCGCTCGCGCCAAGCGCGTCATTCAACGCCTGTCGCCATTCGCGAAGCTCCGCTTCGCTCTTACCCAGCAGCTGCCGAACCAGGCCCTGGAACGCTTGGGCAACGGTCGCATACGGAATGTCGCGCATGTACTGGTCGAACTTGCCCGAAGCGAACAGGCCGCGCGGCGCGACCAGCACCTTATGCAACTCGTTCACCACCGAGGATTTGCCGACGCCGGACTCGCCGGAAATGAACACGACCCCCGTTTGGCCGAGGGCGGCGACCCGGTCGAAGGCAGAGAGCAAGGTTTCGATCTCGGCGTCGCGCCCGTACAGCTTTTCCGGGATACTCAGCCGGTCCGGAACGTCCCGCGCGCCCAGGGGAAACGGATCGATGCGCCCCTTTGATTCATAGAGCGCCAAGCACCGGACCAGATCGGCCTCCAGGCCGGCCGCGGTCTGGTAGCGTTCCTCGGCCGTCTTCGCGAGCAGCTTCATGACGATCGCCGACAGCTGGGCCGGTATCCCGGCCACGCGCGCATCGGGCGCTACGGGCTGTTGAGCAATGTGGCAATGGATCAATTCCATCGGGTCGGACGCGATGAAGGGCAGCGCGCCCGTCAGCAGCTCGTACAGCGTGACCCCCAGCGCATAGAGGTCGCTGCGGGAGTCCATCGACCGGTTCATCCGGCCGGTCTGCTCGGGCGCCATGTAGGCGAGCGTGCCGGCGATCACCTCCGGCGGATCGGGATCTGGACGTTCGCGGGGCGCGAGGGAGGCGATCCCAAAGCCGGTGAGCCAGACGCCGCCGCGCGCCTTATCCACCAATATATTCGCGGGGTTGATGTCCTTATGGACGAGGCCCCGGTCATGGGCCTTGCGAAGCGCGCCGGCGAGCGGGATCGCGATACGCAGAAATTCCAAGATATCCCAAGGTCGACCGCACAGCTGGTCGAGCGGCTCGCCGCCAGGATCCGCGAGCACCAGAGCCATCCGGTCGCGGTGGCGGGTCAGCGCAATGGGCGGCGCGGCCCACGCAAGGTCCAGTTCGGCCCTGAGGGCGTATTCGTGTTCGATCCGCCGCAAGACTTCGGCTGAGGCGCTTCCTGTTTTGGGAGCGACAACGAGGACAGGGGTCCGGCCCTCGCTGGCGCCACGGTGCAGTATGAGGTCGCTCTCGCGCAATGGCGACAAATCGTAGTGCGATAGATCCGTCACGGCCTTCTCCGCGCAGTGTTGGCGACCGCGGCCGCGCCTGCCCCTTAGAATTCGCTCTCGCTCGTCAATCCATCAACCCATTAAAAGCGCGCGAGTGAGGCCCCCGGCCGCGGATATCCATTCAATCGGCTGGAGTCAGTCCAGGCTCTTCGCCTGCCCTCGCCGAGGCCTGGGCCTCGTTTTACTGGCGCCGCAACCGGAGTCGCCGCGATACTTTTCTTGGTGCAAAACCACGGTATCGTCTGGAAGATCGGCAGCGTATTCGGTTCAGCAAATGATTTCGCGTTGGGACGTTCAGATGGAAAAGACTGGCTCCTGCGAACGTCAGAAGCCGCACCATGGCTGAAGCGCCAGCCACCGTCATCGTGATCGATGATGATCAGGACGTGCGGGATTCCCTAGGGCGCCTACTACGGTCTGTGAGCCTTCAGGCGCGACTGTATGGTTCGGTCGCTGAATTCTTGAGCGTCGGGAGGCCTGACGGCCCGACCTGTCTGGTGCTCGATGTCCGTCTGCCAGGCCAGGGCGGACTGGATTTCCAGCGCGAACTTTCCAGCGCAAGCATTCAAATGCCGATCGTCTTCATCACCGGCCACGGCGACATCGCCATGTCGGTTCAAGCGATGAAGGGCGGCGCCATCGAATTCCTGACCAAGCCCTTTCGCGACCAGGATCTGCTCGACGCGATCCGGTCCGGCCTGGACCGGGATCGCATTCAACGCGAAAGAGAAATGGCGACCGCTGCGATTCAGGCTCGCTTCAACACGCTGACGCCGCGCGAACGCGAGGTGATGGCCTTGGCGGTGACGGGGCGCCTCAACAAGCAGATCGCGGCCGAGATCGGCGTCAGCGAGAACACGGTGAAGATCCACCGCGGAAACGTCATTCGAAAGATGGCCGCCGCCTCATTGGTGGACCTGGCCATGATGGCCGAGAAGCTGAAGAGTTTGCCCGGGACGCGGTAGCGGCGAAGCGACGGCGGGATCGAGAGCCTCGTCCGCCTTTACACGCGGGACATCGCGGCGCGCGCCGGCCGGCGGGTGATCGTCCCCTCGCAACTCCAAATCGGATTGCCGCGATCGAGGCTGCGTCGCCATCAGCAAATGCTCAGGTGATCTCACGACAGCTCAGCGATCGCTCAAGGACTTGGGCCGCCGTCCTCGGCTATCCGCCGCGCCACAGCCGAGATTTGTAACGTGAAGGGGCTCGCGATGAGCACGATGGAGGTCGCCGAACGCCCGATCAAGGGCGCTTCTCCTGAACAGGATGCGCCTGCCCACGGCCCACGGCGGGCGAAGCGCAAGGGCCTGACGCCTCGGATGGCTGTCACGACCGGCGCTGTCGTCGCGCTCGCCGCCGCTGGTGTTGCGGGCGCCCATTATTGGACCCATGGCCGGTTCGTGCAGACGACCGACGACGCCTATGTGAAGGCCGACTCCAGCACGATCGCGCCGAAGATCTCAGGCTATATCGACAATCTGCTGGTGAACGACAACCAGGCGGTCGAGGCCGGACAGGTGCTGGCCACGATCGACGATCGGGATGTTCGCGCCGCCTTGGACGAGGCCAGCGCCAACATCGCCGCGTCCTCGGCTTCCGTCGCCAATTTCAATGCACAGATCGCCGCCCAAGGCTCCCTGATCCAACAGGCCGATGCCAACGTCGCTGCGGCCCGCGCCGCGCTGGCCCTGGCCCAGCGCAACGATGTTCGCCGCCAGAAGATGGCTCAAGTGGGCTACGGCAGTTCCGAACAAGCCGACGACGCCTCCACCGACGCGCACGAGAAGGCGGCGGAGCTCGACCGGCTGATCGCCGCCGCCTCAACGGCGCGCCAGCAGATCGCCATCCTGACGACACAGCGCGATCTCGCCCAGGCCCAGCTGGCCCGCGCCCAGGCCGCCCAACACCAGGCGCAACTGAACGTCAGCTACGCCACCGTCACGGCGCCGATCGGCGGGACCGTCGGCGCGCGCACAGTGCGCGTCGGCCAATACGTCCAGGCCGGGACCCAGCTGATGGCCCTGGTGCCTTTGCGGAAGGTCTATGTGGTCGCCAACTTCAAGGAGACCCAGCTCAGCGGGGTTCAACCTGGCCAGCCGGCGCGGATCAAGGTCGACACCTTCCCCCGTGACGACATCACAGGTCGCGTCGACAGCCTGGCGCCGGCCAGCGGCTTGGAATTCGCCCTGCTACCGCCCGACAACGCCACCGGCAACTTCACCAAGATCGTTCAGCGCATACCGGTGAAGATCGTCTTCGCTGCGAAGGACGCGCTGTCGGGCCGCCTGCGCCCGGGCATGTCGGTGAAGGTCTCGATCGACACCAAGGCCGCGCGGCCATGAGCCTGGCCAACCCCGTCATGGGTTCCGGCCGCATTGCGGCGGACCCTGACGCCGTTCCGCTGAAGACCTGGATCGCGGTTGTCGGCGCGGCGCTGGGCGCCTTCCTGGCGATCCTCAACATCCAGATCGTCTCTTCGTCGCTGTCCGATATCCAAGGCGCGATCGGCGCCGGCTCGGACGAGGGCGGCTGGATCACCACCGCCTATTTGGTGGCCGAGATCATCGTCATCCCGATCAGCGGCTGGCTCTCCCGGGTGTTCTCGATGCGCACCTATCTGCTCGTCAACACCTTCATGTTCCTAGTGTTGAGCGTGGCCTGCGCCTTCGCCACCAACCTCAGCCAGATGATCGTGATGCGGGCGATGCAGGGGTTCGCCGGCGGGGTGCTGATCCCGCTGGCGTTCAACATCATCATGACCAGGCTGCCGCCGTCCAAGCATGCGATCGGCCTGTCTATCTATTCGATCTCGGCGATCTTCGCGCCCTCGATCGGACCGGTGATCGGCGGCTACTGCAATGACACCTTCGGCTGGCAGTCGATCTTCTACGTCAACATCCTGCCTGGCGTGCTGATGTTCGCGATGTTGTGGTTCTCGCTCGAGGCAGAACCGCGTCAGATGAACCTGCTTCGGCGCGGCGACTGGCTGGGCATCGCGACCATCGCCGTGGGCCTGGGCTGCCTGGAGACGGTGCTTGAGGAGGGCGACAAGGACGACTGGTTCGGATCGGCCTTCATCGTTCGGCTGACCGTTGTCGCGACCGTTTCCCTGGTTGCGTTCGTCGTCTTCCAGCTGGTGCGCAAAAATCCGCTGCTGCACCTGCGGCTGCTCGCCCGCCGTAACTTCGGCCTCGGCACCATTGGCAATTTCTTCTTCGGCTTTTCGATGTACGGCTGGCTCTACGTCGTGCCGCTTTATCTGGCGCGGATCCAGGGCTATGACGCCGAGCAGATCGGCGGCGTCCTGATTTGGATCGGCTTGCCCCAGCTGGTCATCCTGCCGCTGCTGCCCAAGCTCATGCAGCGGGTCGATCCGCGCCGCCTGGTGGTCGTCGGATATGTGCTGTTTATCGGCGGCAGCCTGCTGGCCGCCGGCATGTCGAACAACTTTTCGGGACCGCAGTTCATCGCCTCCAGCCTGGTGCGCGCGGTCGCCCAGGCGATGGTGATGACGCCGCTGTCGGCCATCGCCGTGGCCGGAATAGAGCGTGAGCACGCCGGATCGGCTTCGGCCCTGTTCAACATGATCCGCAACCTCGGCGGCGCCATCGGCATCGCGGTGCTGCAGACGGTGATGACCGCGCGCGAGCATTTCCATTCGGTGGTCTTGACCGCGCAGGTCGCGACGCTGGAGCCGGCGACGCGAGGCCGGCTGGCTCAGCTTACCCAGATGTTCATGACCCGCGGCGTCAGCGACGCCGGCCTGGCCAGGCACGAGGCGATCGTCGCGGTGGGCCAGACCGTCCATCGGCAAGCATCGATCATGGCCTTCAGCGACACCATCATCTTCCAGAGCGTCCTTCTCGGTCTGGCGCTCTTGGCGATCCTTTTCCTCAAACGGACGCAGGCACAATCCGCCGGCGGAGCGCACTGAAATGGCGACCTTCGACATCAACATCACGAATGGCGGACGCGCAGGCCGCGCCAAGCCCGGCCTCGCTCTGGCGCTGCTCTCGACAGCCGCTCTCGCCGGCTGCGCGGTCGGTCCGAAATATGTCCCGCCGGCGCCGCCCAGCGAACAGGTCTATACCGCCCAACCGGCAACCGATCTCGCCAGCGCCGGCCCAGGCCAGCCAGAGCAGACGATCGCGATGGACGCGCCGTCACGGTCGGACTGGTGGACGCTGTTCGGTTCACCGGAGCTCAACCAGACCGTGGCGCTGGCCTTGGCGAACAACCGCACCATCGAGGCGGCGCAGGGCCACCTAGCGAGCGCCGCCGAACAGATCGCGGTCGCGCGCGGCGGCCTCTACCCGCAGATCGACGCCGCCGCCGGCGTCAGCGGCAACCAGTACGGCACCTCGTTCCTGGGCCCCGAAGCCTTCACCTTCCCGCGCTTCGGCGCTTATTCGGCGGGCGCGGCGATCAGCTATGATCCGGACGCCTTCGGCGGGGTGCGCCATTCGATCGAGTTCGCCTCCGCCAACGCGGCCGCCCAGCGCGAGGCGCTGAACGCCGCGCGGATCAATGTGGCGGGCGATGCGGTGATAGAGGCGCTGCAGATCGCCTCGCTCCGCGCCCAGATCGACGTTGTCCAGGCGGTGCTGACTTCGGACCAGAAGACCCTAGATCTCGTTCAGACGGCTCACGCCGCGGGGGTGGCGTCACAGGTGGACGTCACCACCGCCCAGAGCCAGCTCGACCACGACCGCACCCTGCTGCCACCGCTGCGGCAGGAGTTGGACGTGGCCCAAGACGCTTTACC
>Ga0302315_10000540_pt1 | contig 42410 bp, 48 predicted proteins | sample III_Palsa_N3_1_FD_200532 | JGI IMG/M metagenome (GOLD analysis project Ga0302315, IMG submission 200532) | Peat permafrost microbial communities from Stordalen Mire near Abisko, Sweden - III_Palsa_N3_1 | ecosystem: Environmental > Terrestrial > Soil > Palsa > Peat permafrost | place: Sweden...
TTAATAGTATAATTTTTGATCATTCAACTTATTTTAACTTTAGTTATTTGAATTTATTTAATTTTAATTATTTGAATTTATTTTATAAAACATTTTTAAAAATTTAATAGTTTAACTTTTGATCATTCAACTTATTTTAACTTTAGTTATTTGAATTTATTTTATAAAACATTTTTAAATTTTAATAGTTTAACTTTTTGAATTTATTTTATAAAACATTTTTAATTTTTAATAGTTTAACTTTTGATCATTTTATTTTTTATGATCATTCAACAATTTTAATTTTTAATAGTTTAACTTATTTTAAGATTTTAATTTTTTTAATTTGAATTTATTTTATAAAACATTTTTAAAAAATAATTAACTTATTTTAATATTTTTAATTATTTGACTTTTTAACTTTTGATCATAAAAACTGATTTTTTAAAGTTTGTTATGATCAAAATATAACAAATACTTACTAACAAAATATTATAATGTTATCCAAATCATCTGACTCTTTCAACTCTAACAAATCAGAAGAATATTGGAATAAATTTTCAAAGGAATTAAGTGAAAGAAAAAAAATGGAATATGAAGATAAAGAATTTAGTGTCAATGATACTGATGATCAAAAAAATATATTTACAGATATGATTGATCAAGGTATTCCATATAAATGTATTATTTTAGGATTATTTGAACCTGCTGAAAATATCTATTCATATTATAGATCACATCAATTAAAAGTTCCAGAATGGTTTGTCACTAAATATGATAGTAAAATAAAAGAATTTCAAAATAAATATACATATAAAGGTGATGGAAATGGTTTATGTGCTTGTAAATTTCCCATTGATCCAAATTCATTTACAGATTAAATATTTTATTTATTGAAAAAATAATGATTTAATTATTTTTTCAATAAGGTTAAACAATAAATAATTAAATCATCATTTTTTTATTTTATTTATCTTATTTAAACTTATTAAAAAATGGATGGTAATTGGTCACTCTTAGTATTTATATGGGCTATTTGTGGATTGGTAGCATTTATTTGGAGTTTGATTTGTTTCGGTAAAAGTGGAACAACAGCACAAAAAATAGGAGGATTAGTTTTATCATTAATATTTGGTCCGTTAGCTTTAATTTATATTGTATTAATGAAAGAATATACAAATTATTGTAATTAAAGAAAAACTAATTTATTAAATAATTATAAATTATTTAATAAACATTGATAGTTAAAATATGAATGATCAAAATTATATGTTTATTCATTATTATGATATTAATAGAATATTTTTTATTGAATTAAATAATATGAAAAAATCAATGGAAATAATTGAAAAAATGACAAAAAAATATATGATCAGATTTCATCTTTTATTTGGAAATGATAATATTATTGCTAAAAATAAAATTTACAAAAAATTACTTAAAACAAAAAGAAATAAACAATGTATTATTTTAAATAATTATTTGAATTCAAATTTGAATAAATTAATATTAAATTACGAATTTTGAAATATAAATTTTTTATATCTAATATAAATGTATTTTTCTCATTTGTCAATACAAATTATTGTAATTAAATAAATAGAAAACTGATTTTCTTATTTTTTGAAAATTAAAATAATATTCAAAAACAATTTAATAAAATGGAAAGTTTATTATTGAGTTTTGCTGATCTTATTAAAATTAAATTATTCGATTTTTTTAAATCAGATAATGTTCAATATACAACTGCAGCTGTTTTATTATGTATGACAATATTAAATATGGTAATAACAAATATAAAATCGTTATCATTTTATAAATTAAAATCAAATTACTATTATTACTATTATAAAATTATTCAACCTATTTATAAAAATAAAAAAAAATATGATTTTACAATGTTTACATATAGCAGTGAAAAATATACAAAAAGATCAGAAATACGAACAAAAAAATATTTATTTGCTATACTTCAATTTATGAACGATCATGTAATTACTGAAAATAATTCAAATATGTTAGTATTATCCGATAATACTGAAAAGGTATTTATTAATGATAATATTGATTCACAATCCACATATGAATATTCATTTTATCTTTTTTCACCAATTTTTTTCGATAATGGAAATATTTTATTTTTTCAAAATAAAGATTCTGTTCATCCAACATTACATTATAACGATGATAAAACATTATTTAAATTTATAAGACATATTCAACATTACTTGAACGATCATAAAACAGATGAAACTGAAAAAACCAAACCACTTGAATTATATGAATATATTCATAATGGGAAAGAAAAAAATCAAGGAATAATTCCTCTTAATAAAACATTCAATAATTACGTTTTACATAACAAAGATCATCTATTAAAAATTATAAATTCATTCAAAGATAATTTAGAATCTAATAATGTTTATAAAGCAAAAAATTTGGGAATATTAATCTTTGGAGTCCATGGAACAGGGAAAACAAGTTTTATTAAATGTGTTGCTAATTTACTAAGAAGAAATGTTATATTGGTAAATTTAAGATTTATAAAGACTACTAATGAATTTTATAATATTTTAAGTTCATCAACTAAAGATAATATTTTTGTTCTTGATGAATTGGATTATTGTTTAGAATCAAACAGAATTGATACACATGAAAGAGATATTAATATATTACTTCAAAGTATAATAGAATGTAAATCTGCAGATACTAGAAAAGAATTACAGAAAAAATATGAAACTCTTAAAGACGAATTAAAAGATACTTTTAATCTTTATTCTATGTTAACAATTCTTGATGGTATGATAGATTTTCATGGAAGAGTAATTATTGCTACAACAAATAGTATTGATAAAATACCAGGACCATTAAAAAGACCAGGAAGATTTGATTATATATTAGAATTTAAAAAATTCGTTCATTCTGAAGTTAAAGAATTGTTAGAAAAAATGTATTCTGTTAAAATTGAAGAACATATTAGATTTCCAGATTATAAATTTAGTCCAGCCGAATTAACTTATATGTATCAATCTGGATTATCTCTTTCTGAAATTATTAATACAATTAATAAAAATTAATTTAAAATTTTAAAATTAATAATTAAAACTAATTTTTAATTATTAATTTATTTGGTTATTTAAACTTTTCTTAAAATGGACAAAATCAAAGTTTCTATCAAAGACCCTCAAATTAGATCTTTAAAACAAATTAAATTTGATCTTTTATCAGCAGATGAAATACGAGATCAAGCAGTTTGTTTTGTCACTGAAACTAAATTACTTGGTCCTAATTCTGTTTATGATCTTAGAATGGGTGCCCAAGATAAAAAAGAATGTTTAACATGTGAAGGTAGAGAAGAACCGTGTGAAGGACATTTTGGAGCGATCAAATTAAATGAAGTAATATTACATCCATTATATTTGGAAAGAATAAAGAATTATTTGACGTGTTTTTGTCAAAATTGTTTTTTGATTTTAATTAATAAAAATCAGTATAAATTATTAAAATTAGATAAAATCAGTTCTGAATTAAAACTTAAACGTATAATAGAATTTTGTCTAAAAGTTAAAAGTTGTCAAAATTGTAATGAATTAGTTCCAACTTATGTAATAGAAAAAGATCATACAAGTGAAGAAAAAATATTCTTTTATTTTAATGACAAAAAAAATAAAATCGAATTCACTGCTAATGAAATCGAAAACGTCTTTGGTAAAGTCAAACCTGATGATATCAAACTTTTAGGAACAAAAACTCATCCTTTACGTTTAATTATTTCTTATTTACCTGTTTTACCTCCTTGTAGTAGACCTTGTGTCACTATGGGAAATAAAACAGGCAATGATGATTTAACATATAAATATATAGATATAGTAAAAGTAAATAACAAATTGGGAGAGAAGAAATTACCAGAGAAAAAGAAAAAGGAATTAGTTGAAAATTTAATTTTTCATGTGAAAACAATGTTTGATAATCACAAAAAAAAAGCCAAACAAATTACTAATAAACGTCCTATTAAAGGTATTAGAGAGAGATTTGTTGGAAAAACCGGAAGATTTCGACACGATTTATCTGGTAAAAGAGTAGATTTTAGTGCTAGAACAGTTTTTGATATTGATCCAAATTTAGCATGTGATGAAGTTGGATTACCTATGGAATGGAAAGAACTTACATTTCCTCATTATGTAAATGAAGATAATTTAGAATATTGGAAAAAAGAAGTAAATTCTGGAAGAGTTAAAACTTTAATTAAAGATGACAATACAAAAATAAATCTTAAATATGCTCGAGAAAAGAAAGGATTTGAACTATTATGGGGGGATAAAGTTATTAGAGATGGAAAAGAGATAGATCCAGTTGTTTATGAAATGTTAAAAGGTAAAAAATTTGTTCTTAAACCTGGTGATAAAGTTAAAGGATTAAGAGAAGTCACATCTGGGAAATTAAAAGGTAAATATAGTATTCGTATAATAGTTCCTAGTATTTTCCCTTCAACTAAATACGTAGATGTAAAAGTTGGATATAAATGTGAAGCAATGATTCAAGATGGACAATGGGTTTTATTCAACAGACAACCTTCTTTACATAAATTTTCTATTTTAGCAGGTAAAGCAAAATTTTTATGGAATTCTGTCATTCGTCTTAATCCTGCTTTATGTGGTCCTTTAAATGCTGATAGTGATGGTGATGAATTAAATATTCACGTTCCCCAATCTCAACAAGCACTTTCGGAAGCAAGCGAATTAATCAGTGTAAAAGCCAATTTACGAGGTGGGAGAGATTCTTCAACAATTATTACAATATGTCAAGATACCATTACATCTGGATTTTTAATGACAACTTATTTAAAAGATAAAAAATATATTACAAAGGATATTAGAAAAAAATATGGAGATGTATTTCTCAAAGAATTTGTAATTATTGATAAATCAGTATTTTTTAATGCTTTATGTTGTATTTCACAATGGGACTTTTTTTATTATGAAACTAGAATGAAAGAAATTCAAACTGAATATAGTAAATATTTTAAATGTTCGTTCGATGAAGCAGAAAAATATCTTTATACAGGACATGGATTATTTTCAATGTTATTACCAAATTCTTTAAACATTGTTTTTAACAATAAAATCAAAGTAGTTGATGGAATTAATATTCCTGTTATAATTAAGAACGGAGTAATGGTATCCGGTTCCATAGATAAAAATGTAGTAGGTAAGAAAATCAATAGTTTAATAGGAACTTTACAAAGTTTATACGATGCTGATATTGCTCTTAATTTCTCAACTAATTATCAGTTGTTAGCAGATTGTATTTTAATGGATACATCATTTTCTGTTGGAATTAAAGATTGTTTTTCAAAATATGATAAATGTGATGGAAATGATCCAATTAATGAAAAAAGTCAAATAGAAGTAGATAAGTGTTTTATGGAAGCAAAGATGTTATATTTAACAGAAAGAAATCCAGATATTTTAGAAAAGAAAATTAATATGGTTTTAAATAAATGTAATACTATCGGTGAAAATCTCTCTAAGAATTCGTTAACTGAAAATAATTCATTAAGAAGTATGATTGTTTCAGGAAGTAAAGGTAATTATGTTAATCCGGCTCAAATTATTTCTCTTCTTGGACAACGTAATACTAATGGAGTAAGAACAGAGAAACATTTTAAAGGAAGAACATTACCACATTATAAGAAAAGTGATATTGATATGTTTGACCCATTATCTGAGAATCCAATTGAAGATTTGGCTACGTTATTCAGGAGCAAAGGATTTATTCGAAGTTCTTATATCAAAGGATTACGACCTGATGAATTCTTCTTTGATAGTTCAAGTGGAAGGACAGGGATTTTAGAGACTGCTGTAAAAACCTCAACAACGGGATATATAGCAAGACGTTTAGTAAAGAAATTAGAAAACTATAAAATATCATATTCTCAAACAGTTGTGAATCAAAAGAATAAAATTCTATCTTTTAATTATAATGATGGATTTGACCCTTCAAAAGTATATGTAGTTAATGGAAAATCATCATTTTGTAATGTTCAATTATTAATAGATAAACTTTGTTCTGAGTATGAAAGAGAAAAAGAGAATATTATTAAATAAAATAATTTAGTAAATAAAACTAATTTTATTTTTATTTTAAATGTAAAAATAAAATATCTTGAAATGAAACCAAAATGTATTCCATGTAAAAAAGAATTTGCTAGTCAATCTGGATTGACTAGACATTTGGGATCAAAAGGACATGAAAAAGTTGAAAATGCTCCATTATTAGCAATATTTTCAGTATTAATTGTATCAATAATCAATTCATATATAAGAAAATATAGACATAATTGTTGGGAGTGTCATTTTCATAATAATAGAAAAGATATATATAAGGGTCATTTAAAATCAGAAGAACATTGTAAAAAATTTAAATTAAAAATCAATAAAAAATACAAATGTCCTGATACTAATTGTGGGGCATCTTTTAACTCTAAACAAAACTTAGATAGACATTTAAGAAGTGTTACTCATAATATGTCAGTGGATGAAAAAAAACAATTTAATGTTGATAATGGAAAACAGGCAGCAATTAATGGATTTAATAGTGAAACGTATATTTATATATTACTTTCCAAATTAACTATTATGAATTTTGTGAAATGTGTTGGTTATAATGGTAATATTTACGATATTAAATATCAATTAAAAGGTGAAAAATGTATTCGATTTTTACAAATAAAAACTATAAGTTGGTCATTTGGTCAAAATAGATTTACTATGAGAACAAAAGGATCAAATTGTTATAAAAATAACACATTAATAATTGGAGTTGATAATAAACGTAAATTATTTTGTTTACTTTTGATAAATGATACTATAACAGTTGAAAAAATAGGATTTTATCCAAATTCAAAAAATGAAACAAAATATAGTAAATATTTTTATTTAGATCATAAAAAATTTGAATCAGATTTAATCATTAATCTTAAGAAATCAATTATATTGTCAAGTGAAATTGATGGATTAACAACAGAACAACAAACTGAATTTTATAGTTTACAAAGATTAGAAATTAAAGGTAATTCTAATGATATTTCTTATAGACCAAATTTAACAAATATGAGTGTAATAGATTGTTTCTTAAATGATTTTAATGTTCAACATAAAAGTAGTTCAAGACATGATTTTCATTTACATAAAATAAAAGGTGATAATAGAAAATCTTCTTATTCTGAAAATGATAATATTCATTTATTTGTATTTGAAATAGTTAATGAAGACAATATTAATAATTTTTTTATAATACCTACTGAAATTATGATTGAAAATGGATATATTGAAACTAATAATAAAAAATATTTAGGTAAAATAAGTATAAAATTACCTTTTAAGAAAAATGGAAAATGGTCGAGACCAAAACATTGGTCTTTAAAATATTTAAATAATTTTGATTATTTTAAAAATAATATGATAATTACATTATAATTTGTTGAATATTATTTAAATTAAACTTAAATAATATTCTTTATTTTCTAAAAGAAATAAAAGATAATTGAAAAAGAATAAAAATAAATATAAACTAAAAAAAAATCATTTAATATAATAATATATATTAAATGGTATTAACTGAGAAACAAAAAAAAGAGCGAGCAAAAAAATTAAAGGAACGAAAAATTGGTATTCAGACTCTGGCTGAAGATCTTATGAAAAATCATAGAAAATTATCAGAAGAAGATGCTATTGAACAAGCAACTGAATATTATAGAGAATATAAAAAAATTCAAGATAAAATCAAGAAAAAATCAGCAAGTGCCGATAAAAAACGATCAAGTCCTGATAGGAAACGATCTAGTAGCAGTGAAGGAGCAAACGAGAAACGTAGTGAATATCAGAAAGCCATTACTAGACGAGCACAAGAATTATATTATAAAAGTGACGGAGTAACGAAACGTGGCAAATACACTTGGCCAGAAGCCCAAAAAAAAGCTCATGCCGAATATAAAAAAGAACATGGAGACAGTAAAACTAGTAGAAAGAAATCTCCGTGTTCTGGTGTTGAACCCATTGATGATGAATGTGATGAACCATGTCCAGTTAAATACAAGAGTAAAAATGGAAATTCATTCTGTAAAAGTAAACCCAAACGATCTATTAAATCAGATAAGAAATCAAAGAAAACTCCAAAATATCAAACATCTCCTAGAATTTATGGTCCTAAAGCAAGTCCTTTTAATATTAAAGGACATTTACATTTGGGACAAGGAAGAAAATTCATTATTAATAATAAAGGTAAACCAGTTGAATTTAAAGTAGTTAAACATAAACGTTATTTATTCGATGATAATGGTAAAGCAGTAGAAGTTGATGTTATCAATGAAAAATCATTAGTTGATAAAGAACAAGCAAAACGAGATAAGAAAAATGCCAGGCAAAGAGAATATCGTAGAAAAAAGAAAGAAGAAGAAAATGAAGAAGAGGAAGAAAATGAAGAAGAAAATGAAGAATATTCTGAAAAAGACGTAGAAATTGGAGAATTGTAAATGAATTTATTTTTAATAATAAAATAAATTCAATAATAAATTATTTTAATATTAAAATAATTGAAAATAAAGATTAATTTCTAAAACATTTCTGGTAATTTAATTATTGTTAATTTATAAAATTTTAAATATCATTTTTATTTACTAAATTATTTCACTTAACAAAATTAATTCATATAATTTTGTTTAAGTTTATTAAATTAGTTTGTTTATTATATTCACTTTTAAAATAACATCAAACTAAAGACATATCATTATTTATTAGAAGATATAGAACTTGGAGAATTGTAAATGAATTTATTTTTAATAATAAAATAAATTCAAAGTGAAATATTAAAATAAAATTAATTACATATACATATCAGATTGAAATAATGTTTCTTCTATATAATTATCCCATACTGTATTTCTAGCATTACTAATAAATAAATCTGAATATATTGTAATAATTCCATTCTCTATTCTTTTTATTTTTAAATCTATATATCCTTCCTTTATCGTATCTCCCAAATTAAACAATTCAAACCCTGTAATGCTTTGTTTTTTATATTTAATACATATTATCTTTTCAGTATATTTATCAATTTTCTTTTTAGTATATATGTGTATTGGACCATATATTATAGTATTTTCAAAATAAGGTTTAAAAGTATTAAACATTAAATGATTATTATATCCATATTTATCAACATAAAAATCATATTTATCTTTCATAAATGAACTTTTAAAACTTGACAAATATTGTTTAGAAATTAATCCTTCATCTTCTTTATCACATAATTCATTATTATAATATATTCCTTTTTTAAAATAACACCAAACTAAAGACATATCATGTAATACATCATTATTTACTAGAAATTTTGGATTGTAATATTTCTTAATTATATTACAAAGATTTGTATTTAATTTTATATTTAATAATGTAAATAAAGTTTGATTGTATTTTTCTATATATGACATTTACTAATAAAGTTAATTAATTGAAATTAACTTTATTTAATTAAATATTAGTTTTTTATAATGATTTTAGTTTTAAAAATTAGTTTTAGATTTCAATGATTTACTTATTAAAAATCTAAAATAGTTTTAATTGCTTCAAAGAATTTATCCATATGTTTGGGATATGTTTCTGTTCGTTTTTTATAAAAATATAAATAAATACAATATTTGGCCGTTTGATATTTTGGATTTTTCACTGTCAAATTTGTTAATTTTGAAATCATATTATATTTCTTATCATATGTTGTTATAATATTTTCAATTTCAACAGTTGTCTCTTTTTCATCATCTGTCTTTAATACTTCACATAATTGTTTTCCATCAATTACGATCAAATCTTTATGATCATAAGTTGTCTCTTTTTGATTTGTAACAATAAAAGTTGTCATTATAAGAAATAAGGAATTATTAATTTATTATATTAAAAATAATAAATTATCAGTTTTTAATTTTTCTTATAATTTTTATTTAAAGGTCCTAATTTTCTAATTAACTCTTCATCTATTTCTCTCTTTTCTTCTTTTGCTTTTAATTTTGTTTTTTTATTTTCACATGCTTTGGCAACTAAATATGTTGGAATTATTACAGGTGCCCATAATACTTTAAATACTCCAGTTGTAAATCCATATATACCAGTCGTATAATCATCTTGATTAGGAATAGTTTTATTATAAATAGCATCAACAGATCCTGTTAAACCTCCAATTAAAAGAGTTGATCCATATAATTTGGCCCAAGTTTCAGATTTAACATTTCTCAAGTCTACGACAGAAAACAAAATTTTTGAAAAAGACATTAATTTATATTTTAATTTTTTAACCTTTATATTTTAAATAAATTAGTTTTATTTGAATAAATTATTAAAAATTATAAAGGTTTAAATAAAATGGCTAAAGATAGACAACATAATGCGCAATTACCATCATTATTATTACAACAATCATCGCAACATTCCTGACAACAATTTTTATTATTATTAGTTTTTACATATTCATTGTTATAATCATTTTTATTATTGGTTTTTACATATTCATTGTTATAATCATCATTAGTTTCTAATTTTTCATCAGAAGTTAATAATGGATCTATTAATCCTTGTTTATTCGAACTATTACCCATTTATAATATAATTATAAAATTATAAAATTATCTTTTTAAATACTAAATTAACTAAAATGAATAAACTATTCACTGGATTACTTGTTATTTTTATTGTAATTGTTGCTATAAGTTTAATATTACATCTCATATACAATAAACCAAAAGAAAACTTCGGAGGTGGAGGACACGGTGGTTCAAGAGGCTCAGGATCGGCAAGTTATCAAAACTCTTATAATGGAATGGATGCCGATAATTATACAGAAGGATTCAAATCAATGAAAAATAAAAAACTATTACATCAATTAAATGGAAATGATCCATGTTATAAAGGCCCAAGAAGAACAATTGGAAATTCATATTTTGACTATCCTTTCAATAATTATTGGAGTTCACAAGATCCTCAATCAAGGTTTAATGGTTGTATAAACCAAGTAATGCTTAATTGTGGAACTACTGATGAATGTTATAATTCAGCAATTTCTTCTTGTCAAAATGTGATTTAATTAATGTTTAATATTTATTTTATTATAATCCATATTTAATTATTTATTTAATAATTAAATATGGATTATTTGATTTACAAGATAATTAATAACCTTTGAATTTTTAATATTGTATTTATAACCGTATTTTGTTCCTGTTGCAAATACATTATTATATCCATATTGATAATCTTTTGTAAATATTTTATTATTACATTGAACTATATAATTAATATAATTTAATTGATCAATCGTTTTATTTTTATTTATTCTAACAGTTCTTTGTTCAATCATTAAATATCGTCCAATAATATTTCTAAGATTTTTCGATATATTTGTTAATTTCAACATTTCATTTAAAATAAAAAACTAATAATTTAATTAGTTTTATTTATCTAAAAATCATTATTATCTAAAAATCATTATTATCTAAAAATCATTATTATCTAAAAATCATTATAAATGTATAAAGTTATTTCTGGTATTAAAATTTCATTAAATGAATTTATCTTTTTATATATTAAAGAATTTAACAAAGAAGTATGTCACGCCTTAATTAGTGATAAAGATCGTTTAGATTTCGATCTATTGGATTTTTTAAATTTTACAAATGATTGTAAATCGTTAACAGCAGATACTTATTTCAATATAGATAAATATATTGAGAAAAAAGATAAATATCATGAAATATATTCATGGATTAAAAATCCAATTTTATATGATGTTCGTTTTTATGAACAGTGTGAATGTGAAACAGTATTTTATGATCATAGAGGATTTTTTATTTTAGGTTATTGTAATAATAAATTATCAAATTTTGATGAAATATATTCGATCAAGGAAATAATAAGTAAAGAAATGAAAATGAAAACAAAAAAATGGTTAAATGATCTTAAAAATAAAAAAATAATTCCATTTCAAAATAAATTATTAAATGAAACTAAATTATCTAACAATTGTATTTCAGTTATTATAAAATATGTAGAATTACAAATTTATAATTATAAAATAAAAACATACATTTATCCAACTAGTTAATTTTTTGATAATTAATAAAAATTAAATTAATTATCATTAATAATATTATAAATATAATGAGTAGAAAAAAATTTAATGTAATATTAGATTTAGACAACACTTTACTAAACTCTCTCACCTTTCGCGAAGTTAAAAAATTCCCGAAAACAAAAGAAGAAAAATTCGATTATGTTGATATGGATAAATCATTCCGTGTTTATTTTCGTCCTCATTTACAAAAATTTTTAGATTATCTATTTACAAATTTTAATGTTAGTGTTTGGTCAGCAGGATCAAAATCATATGTTTCATATATTGTTGAAAATATAATTTTATCTAATCCAAAAAGAAAATTAGATTTAGTTTTATTTTCATATCATTGTAGTTATAGTAAAAGATTTTTAAAATGCACAAAAGATATTAATATGTTATGGGAAGAATTAAAATTAAAAGGTTATACAAAATATAATACTGTTATTATTGATGATTTACCAGAAATTCATAAAACAATTCCCAATTATACAATAAAAGCAGATTATTTTGATGTATTAAAAAAAAATAGTGAAAATGATCGATTTTTATTAGATACGATCAAAACTTTAGACAAATTTAAAACTTCAACTTAAAATCATTTAATTATTTTTAAAAATAATTAAATTTATCATTTATTTTAATAGTTTAATAGTTTAACTTTTGATCATTTAGTTTAATTTTATTTTATTTGTTTTAATAGTTTAACTTTTGATCATTTAATTTAACTTTTATTTTATTTGTTTTAATAGTTTAACTTTTGATCATTTAATTTAACTTTTTATTTTATTTGTTTTAATAGTTTAACTTTTGATCATTTAGTTTAATTTAGTTTGATCATTTTTAATAGTTTAACTTTTTATTTTAAATAATTAAATTTGTTTTAATATTTTAACTTTTTTTGATCATTTGTTTTAATATTTTGATCATTTGTTTTAATTTATTTTAAATTTTTAATATTTGTTAAAAGTAAGATCAAATGAAAATTTTTATTCTAATATTAATATTAGTAATTGTGGTTGGAACAGTTTTATATTTTTATTCAGATACTATGAATAAAAGTCAAATATATTTAGATTGTGTCAATAAAACATGTTCGGAAGAATATAAAAATTTGACTACAAATTGTGATTTGTCAAAAATTCCAAATTATGATGACTATAAAAAATGTAGAGATATTTTTGACCCACCAGTTCAAAAATGTAAAAAATTATGTAAAAAAAATGTCAAATGTTTATTTTGTTAAAAGATTAATTAATATTTAAATTTAATAAATATTAATTATATATTCATTTTTAATTAAATGAGAATGGAAAATAAAATTATTCCATTATTTAAAGTTCGAAAGAAAAAGAAATGTAATTTATCATATAAAAATAAACAATTAAATAATCAAATAATAGAAACTAAAAAAGAAAATAATGATCAAATAAATAAACAATTAAATAAGAACAAAATTTTAAATCATAAACAATTAAAAAATATAATTAAATGTTTTAATCATAAATTTAATTATAATTCAAAAAAAGATTTGAGTAATAAAAAAATTAAAATAGTAAAGGTTAAATCAAAATTAGATAAAAAATTAAATTATAAAGAAAATTTAGATAATGTTAAAGAAGAAAATATTGATATTGATCCAATTAAATTTCATAAACTTAAAAAAGATATTGAAAAAAGTATAAATTTTAATTCTCAAAATTCTCAAAATTCACCAAAAGAAATAAAAGAAGAAATGAAATTGAATCCACTTTCATTATTAAAAGAAAAAAAAGAAATTAATAAAAATTTGGATCATAAATTTAATTATAAAATACATAGTAATGATGAAAAGAAAATACATAAATTTAATATTAAACATTTTTCTAAAATTGAAAAATATGATCCAATATTAGAAATTAAATTTAAAAAAGGAATTAAAAGTTTGAAAAATAAATTTAATTATAATAAAGAATTAGTGATAAAAGATAAAATTATTTTAACCGATCAAAACAAAGAAAATAAAAAAGATTTAGAAATAAATGATAGTAAAAATGAAAATGTTATTATTTTAAAAGATTTATATTTCCAAAAAGATTTACATTTCCAAAAAGATCAAAAAAAAGATCAAAACATTGATAAAAATGATCAAAAATATTCTTTGAAATTAGATAATACATTATTAACAGCGATTCATTTGAATAATGATTTTGAAAGAGCAAAATTAATAGCAAAACAATTAGATCGTCCTTTTAGATTATCAGAAATTACAATTCCATTAAATTTATTAAAATTATGAATAATAAATTTATTTGTTTATATCTTCTTATTATTTTATTATAAATTATTAGTCATCAAATTCAAAATAAATAAAATTTCGTTCCATATCTTTTTCTATTTTCATCATATCAAATCTTTCATAATTAATTGTTTGTATTTTATCTTTTATCGATGTATGAGAAAAAATTGTTTGTATTTCTTGAATATCATAAAGTAAATCTGTTGAAAATTTAATTTGATCTTGTAAATTATATTTACCAACAAGGTGAATTAAATTACTATTCAAATTATTTGATAATATTAAATTTATCTTTATAAATTTATTTGATAATAAATTTATTATCAAATAAATCAGTTTTCTAAAATATTGCTTTAAGTGATCAAAAATTAAAATATTGTTTTAAGTGATCAAAAATTAAAATATTGTTTTATTTTACTAAATAAGAGATAAACAAATAATTATTTTACTTTAGAAATTAATTGTTAAAAATATTTATATAATAATCAAAATTATTTTAAACAATTTTGATTATTTAAAATAATTTTATTATTATATAAATAAATGACTGATGTTAGTTTAATTAACTATGTTTTAAATAATACTAATTTATGTAAATTATATTGTTCTAATGATCAAACTATTTCAAAAAATGATTTTCAGTCTAAAATAGGAGAAGAAAAGAAAAATAGCAATTTAAAATTCTTACCATTTCAGTTATTATCAAAATTATCTTGTAATTTAAATCTGTCTTTTAATAAATTAAAAATATCGAACGATCATAATGATCAAAATATTATCAAATGGATTAATAATCTTTCATATTTAACAAGAACAAGGACAAGTATTATTTATAGAGCAAATTTTACAGATAAAGATTTATTAATTATAAAAAATATTGATAATATGATTGAATATTTTATTGGAACTTTTTGTTGTAATAACTTAAGATCTATAATTCCTAATTTTGTTTACACTTTAGGAATATTAAAATGTAATGATCTTAAAAATAAAAATAATATTTCAATTAATCATTTCTGTTCAACTAATAAAGGTAATTTTATTATTTATGAAAAAATAATTGGAAATTCATTAGAAGATGAAATTAAAAAATCAGATTTTGATCTTAAAAGTTGTTTATCATATTTTATTCAAATATTATTATCTTTAATGATCGCTCAAGATAAATATTCGTTTGTTCATAATGATTTACATACTAATAATATAATGATTCGAGATATAATTGGAGAACAAATTATTACTTATTTTATAAATGGAATTACATATAAATTAAAAGTTTCAAAAATAGCAACAATAATTGATTATGGAAAATCACAATTTGTTTATAAAAAAAATAATATTAATGGAACATTATTTTTATCTGGTAAAGATCTTTATAGTTTTATTTGTCATTTGATTGATAATTTATTTTTCTACAAGAGAAATTTATATAATGAAATGAAATGGATTTTAGAGTTTTTCTCATTTTCTGATAAATATCAATTTTATAAATATAAAGATAATGAATCAGAAATGAAAAGAATTACAACTGTAGGAGTAAAAGCCGGATATGATACAAATTTAAAAGATAAAGAATGTTATATTGATCTTCAAAAGTATATAGAGTTTATATTAACTAACAAAAATTTTTTGAATAATTTGAATAATTTAAATATTATTAAAGATCAAAATTTTCCAATTTTTAAATTTAAATGTTTTAATTATGATAGTGTTAATGATTGTATTAAAAAAATAAAATTTAATGATCAAAAAATTAATTTGATAAAAGATATTGATAGTAAAACAATTTTTAAAATTAATAATGAATTAAAATTAATTGAACAAAAAATTATTTTATTATATTTCAATTATCATTTTGAAAAATACAATCAAATTAATTTTTTGATCAATAAATTTTCTATTGACAATTTAAATCTGTTAAATTTATTAGATCAAACAACTCTTTATATTAAATATGGTTCAGTTTTACAAGTTCATCTCCATATAAAAGAAAATAAAGAAAATAAAGAAGAATTGAAAGAATATTCTAAAAAATATAAAACTGCTTATTGGATCAAAACGATGAATAAAAGATTTAATAGAATACTTACATCTTTATATTCTATATTATTTCAAAATTATATTAAATATGGAGATCGAAATATAAAATTATTAATATATAAAGAAATGTCAAGATATACAATTACTGATATTTCACAATTTTTAATTAAAATTTTATAAAAAAAACTGATTTATTTATTTTTATAAACAATAAATAAATCATTATTTTACATAAAAAATGAGTGAAATTAAAAATCTATCTGATAAAATGGAAAAGAAACATATCACAATCGATTGTATCACAATCAATTGGTTACAAATTTTGTCAGAAATTCCTGTTGTTGATTGGCCAATTATTTCATTTCTATCTTGTATTGAGTCAGGGATATTTGATTCAGAAGATATTGAAACACTTAAAACATTAGTTGCTAAAGCATTTTCTAAAATGCCAATTAAAAACCAATTGGAATTATTTCAAAATTTAGATTAATAAAAACTGATTTTATATTTTAATTTATTAAAATATTTATTTAGAATGATTTTAAATAAATATATTTATTCAGATGAATATGATAATAAAAATTCAGATGAATATGATAATAAAAATTCAGATGAATATGATAATGATTTGAATTTTTATTATCATGATAAATATCATAGTAAATTAAAAAGACTTCCTTATAACAATGATCAATTTTTAAATATTAAAACAAAAAGATCTATTATTATAAATATTGATCGTTTTTATTATAACTTGATTAAAAACGATAAACAATTTTTCTCTAATAGAGATGTAGATTCTTCCAAACATAGAGAATTTACACAAGCAATTAATAATGCCTTTTTTCTATTTACTAGAAGAGGTAAACAGAATAATTTAATTTTGAGTATTTATGATCAATGGAATAAATATGGAAATATTTCTGAAAAACAATTATTAGTATTGAGTAAAAATGTTAATCTAGATATTAATTTAAACAAATATTACACTTTTGATCAATTTACTGTTTTATATCAAAAAGAAAAAAAGAGAATAGAATTAGAAAACTTAAAACAAAGAAAAAAGGAAATAAGAATGGAAAAAATTAAAAATAAAATGATCAAAGAAATATTGGAAGATGATATTAATAGAGGTTGTGCTAGTATTATATTGAAATATTATTTATCTCTATATTATCAATGATAGAAATGACTGAGCAAAATATTATTTTGCTCATAAAAAAAAACTGATTTTTTAAATATTTTTAATGAAATATTTAAATTTTCTAATGATGAGAAACTCATTATTATTTTTACCATTATTCTTTATATTTTCGATGGGGGGGGGAGTATGATAATATCATTTTTGTAGGATCTAATGGAATGGGATCTTAAAATTATAAATTCAATTTAAAAAAATGATTTACTTAATATTATTAAGTAAATCAAATATATAATATGGAAAATATTGAAAATAAGTCATATTGTGAAAAATGTAATATTTATTTAAAAGATATGAAAGGATTGATTTTTCATGAAACTACTATGAAACATAAATTATCAAAAACTGATTACAAACAATATATTAGTAATTTACATTCAAATGATACTCAAATTGGTGATGAACTCGAATTATGGATTTATGATTTGTTAAATACAACAACTGATTTTTATTATCTCAAACGAATTGGAGAAACTGGAAATAAATTTGATATAATTTATATATTAAACAATAAACCTAATTACTTACAAGGAATACAGATTAAGAAATTATCTAAAACTGATGATAATAATTATAAAATATCATCTGTAAAATATCCAGATGATACATTAATGGTATTAGTAAATATTGAAAACAAAATATATTCTTTATTTTATCAACACGAGATAAAAAATATGACTAATTTATGTATTTCAAAATATAAGAATAATATTTATAAAAATATAAATGAATTATTAGATAATTTAGTATATTATATGTATTATTCTCATGTAATTTATGTTGGGACAAATTATATAGATAAAGAAGTAAAATATTTATCTGTTTATCACAAACGAGAATACTATATGAAAGTTAGATTGAAAAAATATCTTTATGATAAAAATATTATAATAGAATATAATAAATCAAATGGAGACGCTATAGATGGAACTATTACAAAAATTAATAATCAACCTAAAAACATTAAAGTTCAACTTAAAAGCACCAATAGTAAACATAGAAAGTTGTATAGAGTAGGAACTCATAGACAAAGTTGTATGTATTCAATAACAGACAATTTAGATTTTTTTATTATTGAAATAGTTGACAAAAAATATCAAAATAATTTTTATTTTATCCCAATACAATATTTAATTCAAATTGGAGTTATTTCAACCCCAGAAATAGATGGAAAAAATTCTATACTTGTAGCATCATATGATTATAATATTGTTAGAAAACCTAGTAGATTTAATACAAGTGGTGTTGTTGGTGTTAGTAAAAATGGTAAAAAATGGGACGCAAGTCTTGAAGTAAAAGGAAAAAAAATGGATCGCAAAACATTTAACACAATAAATGAAGCAATAATACATAGAAAAAACTTAGAAATAAAATATTTAATAAATTATCACTGGTCATTAGATTTTTTGAATAAATATAATTTTTTATCTTCTGATATGAATTATCATATTCAGCTTTAAAAAAACTGATTTTTTAAATATTTTAATGAAATATTTAAAGTTATTACCAGAATGATCAAATTATTCTTTTTTAGTTTCTATTTACTAAAAGTTTTTGCTACAAAAGAAGATTTAGTTGTAGGTTCAGATTATAGTCTTTTTTCACCAGAATGTGCTAATGGGATTTGTTCGTCAAAAATATTAAATCCTATTTTTGAAATTGCTTTCCCAAATCATAATATGGTTTGGACTAATTTAAGAAAACCAAATCTAGTTATTAGATCACCATTTCCTATTAAAAATTATACAGAATATACGTGTCCTTATATTAATTATAGTGGAGAACCATATAGTTTACCATATAAACAATATCCTCCGTTAATTGAAATTAATACATTTATTGATTTTCATAATAAAAAATCAGTTTATATACCACATATTATTAATTCAAATTATAATTTATCTGACATTAGAAAACATAAAAATTTAAATCGCCCTTATTTAGTTGCTTATATGAATTCTAATTGTCAACCTCACAGAGAACAAATGTTTAGATCATTAGTTGATCGTTTTGGAAAAGATAAAGTTCATGCTTTGGGTAAATGTAGTAATAATCGAAAAATTGAAAATAATGGAAATTGGGAAAATGCTTACGACATTTATAAGGATTATACATTTACTATTAGTATGGAAAATACAAATGAGTATGGATATATTACAGAAAAGATAATGAATGCTTTTATCGCAGGATCAATACCTTTATATTTTGGTAGTAAAGGAAAGATTAATGATTTTTTTAATAAAGATGCTTTTATCAACATTAATGATTTTAGTTCAGTAACTGCGGTGACAAATTATATTCAAAATTTATCGGAAGCAGATATAGCAAACTATCAATTTGCTCCAGTTTTTAAAAATAATAAAGTTCCAGAATTGTTATCTTTGAATAATCAAATGTGGATATATAATTTAGGATTTTTAATCAGAGCCAAATATGAAGAATTTATTTTCACAAATAATAAAACAACTAAATATGATAAAATTTTTTAATTCTATTTCAATAAACAAAAAAATTCTTTAATTAAAATAATATTATTTTAATTAAATTTTTACATATTCGTGAAGATATTCTTCTAACCGATCATTTCCATATGCTAAACAAACATCTTTCGATATTCTCATATTGATTTTATATATTTCTTGTAAATATATATTGTTATTAATATTTTTTTCATCGCAGACTATAAGATGTAAAAGTTTATCATAATAATGATCAATCATTGATTTACTTTTTTTCCCATTTTGATAATCTATAAATCTCTGTTTATCTATTAGTATATTTAATTCATCCAATGTTTTTGCTTTTTTTGTTTCTTCTGTATATAATGGATTTCCCAATTCTAATGTATAATCATAACATCTTTTAATTCCAATTTTACCAAGGGCTTCTAATCTATCTGAATATTTGGGATATAAAAAATAAGGATGTTTTGTAAATATTTCTAATTTATCACTTTCTATTTTATTAGATGAAGTAGAAACAGATTTAATTAAAGTAATAATAGTTTCAATTATATTTTTAACTTCATCTTTATCATAATGAGAAAAATTAAGTTTATTTAATATACTATAAGCATTTTCATTATTCTTATTCTTTTTAAAAAATTTTGGATCATCGGCATCATGTAATAACGACGCTAATACAACAATTAATTCATTTTTTTCAGTTATTTGTCCATTATAAGACCATATAGCATATTCTGAATGTTTCATAACAGATAAAGCATGTTCAATTCCATGATGTTCTGGAATTTTATGTTCATTAAATAAATCGTTTAATAATAAAGTGGCTTTTGATATAATTGAAAACATAATGATTTTAATTTAATTAAATCATTTTAAAATAAATCATTTTTAATTTGTTAATTTATTAATAATTAAATCATTTTTAATTTATTAATTTTATCAAATTGTAAAAGTATAACCAAATTCCCAATACCATTTTTTTAAATATTGTTTATAATAAAATTTAGATAATTTTACTTTATCCTTTGAATTAAAATTTAATTCAATGCTACTTTTTAAAAATTTAGTTATTTCTTCAATTTCAGATAATAAGATTTTTTTAATTTCAATCAAATAATTTTTATCTGGTAATAAATACTTTACAACAATATTTATCAAATTAATATTAATTTTTAAAAATTTACTCATTAGATATTTTTAGATATTTTTAGATATTTTTAGATATTTTTAGATATTTTTAGATATTTTTAGATATTTTAGATATTTTTAGATATTTTTAGATATTTTTAGATATTTTTAGATATTTTTAGATATTTTTAGATATTTTAAAAATTTACTCATTAACGATTTTAGATATTTTTAGATATTTTTAGATATTTTTAGATATTTTAGATATTAATATTAATTTAAAGAAATTAGTTTTAAAGTAAAAACTAATTTATTTTTAAAAAAAAGAAATAAATAATAAATAAAATGAATATTGAATTAATTGATCAAACATATGATTATCAAAATACATCATTAATTGATCTTGTTCCACAAAATGAATGGTTCGATTTTTTTAAATCTCAAGAGAAAGAATTAAATGAAATTAACAATTATTTAAAAAATGAATTTAATGATGAAAAACAAATATTTCCAATGATTGAAAATGTCTTTAGAATTTTTTATATGTTGCCACCAAGTAAAATTAAATGTGTTATTTTGGGTCTTTCACCATATGATTCTATAGATAAGAAAACAAATTTAAATAATGCTACAGGAATAGCCTTTTCAATACCAAAAAAGAGAAAATTGAATCCAAGTGTTCGTAATATTTTAAAAGAAATAAATGAATGTAAATTTAAAGTTGATATGAAGGATGGAAATTTAGAAAAATTAGTAAAACAAGGTGTATTTTTATATAATGTTTCATTAACCGTATTGAAAGGAAAACCAAGTTCTCATATTAAATTATATGATAGATTTACAAGAAATGTGATGGAATATTTGGATAAATTAGATATTCCATTTTTATTATGGGGTAATATTGCTCAAGTTTATAAAAAAAATATAACTTCTTCTATTATTGAATGTTCACATCCAAGTCCATTCTCAAATACAAAAACTTCTTCACCATTTACAGGAAGTAAATGTTTTTCAAAAGCAAATAAAATATTAAAAAAGAAAGGAAAAGAAGAAATAAATTGGAATACAGTTTAAATTATTAATTAATAATTTAAATTCTTTAATCAATTAACTCCATTATTTTCTTTAATGCCAAAATATCAGCATTATTAAATATATCAGGAAAATTTATTCTTGTTCTATTAGAATGATTAGTCATTTCTTTAATATTTTTGTAGATATTTAAACAATAAATATCTATTATGGTTTTAACTTTATTAGTTAAAACAGTTTCTTTACTAATCATATTATATTGACCAATTAATCTAAGTAGATTATTATTTATTTTATTTTTTAAATGATTCATTTCTTATTATATTTATTAATAATTTTATTTTATTAATAAAAGTTAGTTTTATATAATTTGTCTTTTTATCATCTCCATAGTTACATTTTCTAATCTAATAAATAATTGTGGAAATAATATTCTCCCATAATTTGTATCTTTACATAATTTTTTTATAGACACATTTAAACTATTCAAATAAATATCATTAATATCAACTAATATTTTCACTTTATTGGTTAGAACAGATTCTTTACTGATCATATTATATTGACCAATTAATCGAAGTAGATTATTATTCACTTTATATTTTAAATGATTCATTTTATCTTATTATGTAAGATTTGATTATAAATGTTAGTTTTTAATAATCTTATTGATTTTATTTTTCAAAAACTTTTCTGATATTTTAAATATACTTTTATAAACTTTTCTTGAAAAGTTCATGTATTGATTTCTTTCTTTAATTGTATACTGGGTATTAACATAACTTATAAAGTTAATATCAATTAATATTATGACTTTATTATTTAAAACAGATTCTTTACTAATCATATTATATTGACCAATTAATCTAATAAGATTATTATTTAAGGAAAATAAATAATTCATTTCATTTAATGATTTTTTATTTATAAATTTAATTGGTTTAATACTTGTTAGTAAATGTTTGTGTCGTTTGAGCCCTTTGAAGAGGAGCTATGCGCAACTGTATCATTTCAGAATTACGTTTACGCATTTGTAATGACATTAAATCTTCTCTAAATTCAGTTGTTTTTGTCAAAAAATCATCTTCTACAGTTTCCTTTACATCATCTAATGATGCGGTTCTTATATAATAGTCTGTAGTCTTATTCATTGGATCAGTGAAGGAAATATGGTCTATTTTGCTTCGTGTGACGAAGACCGGTCTTCTATGGGATTCTATATCGGAATAATAGTAGTTTACTTGTCCAAGATTTACATCTGAGTAGGCACGGGTCAGATCTCCATAGCCATTTTGACGAGGATCATAAGTATTCTCTGGGTCGTTATTTGGATAGTTAATATCACCATCAGATGTTACAAAAGCATCTTGTGGTTCACCAATTTCTTGGAATCCTTCTTTTTTCATTAAATGACTATTTTTTTCTCTTTCAATTTCTTGTCTTCTTTCATTTCCTAAACCACCATTAGAACCATTAAATTTTTCGTATTCTTTATTTAAATCGTCCATATTAGTAAATCCTTCTCTTGGATTTTTACAATTTAAATATGTTTTTCCTTCAGTATCCATCGTATTTGTAGATGGCCATTCTTTATATATATCTTCATAATTGATTGTTCCAGGTCCGGCAACTATTCCTTTTTGTTTTTGTGACCAATTTGTTCTAGCCGGTTGAAATTCTGATTGTATTGGCATCACGTCGTCTCTTACAAATTGTGGTGTATTAGCAGTATATATAGGATAGTTATATTCTCCAACTTTTACAGTATTTCTAACAAATGGTTCGTCTTCTGGTGTATAAGTGATTCCAGAATTATTATTAATTCCTATTATTCTATCATCATAAGCATACAAATGAGGTTCTAATGTTGACATGAACAATTGATTGTTAGGTTGATTTAATTCTTCTTCTGTGTACATTCTTGTTGGAACTTTGTTTAATAATAAACTTTTATTATTACAATTTCTCTTTTCATATTCAAATTTCTTTTTATCTACAAACATATCAACTTCACCCGTAAGATCCTGGGTGACCTGAACATTCGCACTTGTAGCAGTTGGATATGACCAATATCCTTCTTCAACTATTCTGGGTGATAAGTGAGGAGGATCAAAACTTTTAGGATTAACACCAACAAATGGAGTATAATATTTTGGTGTCCAATATGGTTTATCTTGTCCATTGACTGAATGTGGGGTTTTCATATTACAACAAGAACCATCAGAATTTGGATCATTATAATTATAAGTATCTGAATAATTTGCTCCTTGTTGATATAGATCTTCATTCGAAAATTCCCAAGGTTTATATCCTTGTGTATTTCCGAAAAATACACCATCTTTATATGGAATTTGAGAACAAACGGTCCCATTTTCTACTTTTTTATCCATTATATTTTGAAATAATCGTTTTTCTAATTTTTGATCTTTTTTATTCAATAATTTATTCATTTCGTTGTTATTATCAAAATATTTTTTATTATTTATATTTTCATTTTTGAATTTATCACTAAATCCTTCCTTTCTTGAATTAAAAGAATTAAAATCATTAAAATTATTAAAAAGTTGATCATTATCTTTTTTATCAAACAATAAATAAATTATAATTATCAAAGATATAGAAATTATTAAAAATAATAATGAATATTCTTTTTTAAATAAAACTAATAAAATGAAAATTATTAAGATTAATCTTGTAATATTATTTAAATTTTTTGATAATGAATTTTCCTTTTTTGGTATAACATTGAAAGAATTTATGATATTATAAGGATCTTTCAACCAAAATTTGTTATCATTGTTCATTTATTTATAATAAATAAAATTAATAAAACAATTTATTTATTATTGATCAATTATTTTAAAATTTTATTTATTAAACATTATTGATCGATTATTTTAAATTATTTATATTAAACAATAATGTTTAATATAAATAATTATTTTTTTATTTTTAATTAAAATTAAATTGTCGGAAAAAAATAAATTAGGGCTAATAAAAACTATATATTAATAATAAACAAATTTATTAATATTTTAAATGCCTGCTAAAGCGAAAAAAGAAGTTAAAAAAGATGTCGAAGAAAAAGAAGTTGAAACTGTTGAAGTAGAGAAAAAAGTAAAGACTAAAGCGAAATCAAAGGCTAAAGCAAAAAAAGTAAAGGAAGTAAAAGAAGATGATGGTGAACCAAAGGAAAAGAAAGAACGAAAACGTCGAGAAGTAACTCGTGAATCAGTTGATACTGATTTTGAAGATTTAGAAGAGAAGTTGGCTTCAGAGATTGAAACTTTACGTGATAGTAAAGAAAAGGTTAAAGGAATTAAATTTTTACGATCAATTAACAAAGTGATTAAGACTTTACATAAAGATTATACTCGTGTTCTAAAACTTAAGAAGAAACGTAATAGTGCAAATCCAACTACATCTGGATTTAATAAACCAGTAACGATTAGACAAGGATTAGCAGATTTTACCGGATGGGATGTCAATCAGAAATATTCACGAATTGATGTTACTCGATTCCTTTGTAATTATATTAAGGAAAAAGATTTACAAAATCCAAAGGATCGTCGACAAATCCTTCCAGATGAAAAATTATGTAAAGTCTTAAACTTTGATCCTAAAACAGCAAAAGATCCTTTAACTTATTTCCGTCTACAAGTTTATATTCAAAACTCTTTTGTTAAAGATCCTGTTGTTGAAAAACCAAAAGTTGAAAAAACTTCAGAAAAGGTTGAAAAAGAAGAGAAAAAAACTAAAACGGCGAAAAAGCCCAAAACTTAAACAATAATTTTCAGATAATAATTTAATATTAATTTAAATAATATTAAATTACTCTAATTTACTATATAAACTAATTTTTATTATAATTTAGTCTTATCTAAATAATATTAATTAATTTTTATAATTGTAATAGCGATTGTTGGTCTTTGTGCGATAATAGCACTAAGATATTTAGATAATTAATTTATATTATACAATAAATTATTTCTCTTAATTTTATTAAATTATAATGTCTAGGTATATTTGTATTTCTTGCTAATTCATACCAATTTACTTTAATGTTCATCTCTTTACTTTGTAAATCCAAATGTTTCTCAAAAAATGATAAAGGTATATTTGTATTTCTTGATAACAACGACCAATTTACTCTATCCGGAACACCACGTTGTTCGCAAGAAGAAATATGTTTCTCACGGTCTTCTCGACCGATAGGGAGAAAAAATTGATATGGTATATTTGTATTTCCCGATAAGCTAGACCAATTTACTCTATCCGGAATACCCTGTTTTTCACAAGAAAAAATATGTTTCTCAAAGAATATAACCGGTATATTTGTATTTCCTGATAAACTAGACCAATCCACGTTATCCGGAACACCACGTTGTTCGCAAGAAGAAATATGTTTCTCACGGTCTTCTCGACCGATAGGGAGAAAAAATTGATATGGTATATTTTAATTTCCTGATAAACTAGACCAATCCACGTTATCCGGAACACCACGTTGTTCACAATAAGAAAGTTTCTCACGGTCTTCTCGACCGATAGGGAGAAAAAATGTAACCGGTATATTTTTATTCATTGATAAAGAAGTCCAATCTACTTTATTTGGAACACCAAGTTGTTCACAAGAAGAAATATGTTTCTCACGGTCTTCTCGACCGATAGGGAGAAAAAATTGATATGGTATATTTTCATTTCCTGATAAACTAGACCAATTTACTTTATCTAAATGTTTCTCATAAAATGTAACCGGTATATTTGTATTTCCTGATAAATAAACCCAATCTAATTTATCAGGAACACCAAGTTGTTCACAAGAAGAAATATATTTCTCACGGTCTTCTCGACCGATAGGGAGAAAAAATGTAACCGGTATATTTGTATTTCCTGATAACATAGACCAATACCAATCTACTTTATCCAAATATTTCTCAAAGAATGTAAAAGGTATATTTGTATTTCCTGATAACCAATACCAATCCACTTTATCCAAATATTTTTCAAAAAATGTAACCGGTATATTTGTATTTCTTGATAACTCAGACCAATTTATTTTATTTGGAACACCAAGTTGTCTACAAGAAGAAATATGTTTTTCAAAGAATGTAACCGGTATATTTGTATTTCCTGATAAATAAGACCAATTTACTTTATCAATATATTTCTCAAAGAATGTAAAAGGTATATTTGTATTTTCTGATAACATAGGCCAATCCACTTTATCAGGAACATCCTGTTGTTCACAAGAAGAAATATGTTTTTCAAAGAATTGATATGGTATATTTGTATTTCTTGATAACTCAGACCAATATACTTTAATGTTTATCTCTTTACTTTGTAAATCTAAATATTTTTCACGGTATTCTCGACCAATATAAAGATAAAATGGAATTTCAAAATTTATTCCTTTATAAAATCCAACATAATTAGTAATTATACCGATTAAATTTTTATTCAACATCTTCTTTTAATAATAAAAGTTCAGGTGAACTTTTATCCTTCCGAAACGACTCTGTTAATAATAAATATTTTAAATTATGTAATTTAAAATATTAGTTTTTTTTTAATAACTTCTTTTTTCTGGATGTTTTTCTTGAAAATTACAATTTAAATAATCATTTAACTCTATTAAAATAGGTTTTTGTGTTTCACTTATTTTTGTCATACATTCTTCAAAACTCATCCATCTCATATCTTGTGTTTCCTCTGTGATATATTTTCTGAATAAACTACTTCTATAAACTACGGGTGGATATTTATTAATTGGTAAATAAGCAACAAATAATACATTTCTATATAATTTACCATCACTACCAATATAAATATCTTCGTATGGTTTCATTGGAACAATATTAATATTTTTTTGTGGTATTTTAGTTTCCTCTTCAAATTCTCTTTTAGCACATTGTAATTCTGTTTCATTTGAATGTTTACGTCCTTTTGGCCATGTCCATGGACATTCATCTAAACCAATAGAATCGTCTGATAATAAATGTTTGTATTTTTCAATATTAACTTTATAATTCTCTAAAGCAGATTTAAACTCTTTTTTAAATGCCTTACTTCTTTTATTAATCCACAAATCAAACCATAAATCTACCAATGTATTCGAATGATAACAATTCATAATTCGTTTTTTCTCTTCTTTTGTCATTAATGTAATAATTTTTTTAATCATATGTTCACTTCCTTTATATCTGGGAAATTCCATATAATGAATAGTATCTCTCCTTTGTGGTAATAAAAATTTTAATTCTTTAGTTACTTTTCCATCATTATTTATATTTCTAATCCATGTATACGGAATAATCCCATAACTCGTAATGGCTTTATCTCGATATTGTTTATATTGATCATAATCAGTATATTGATGTTTCTTAATATTCGATACAATTGTAAAACTCTTATCTTCTTCCTTTTTATTATCATAATTTTGATCTTTATCTCTCCATGAATCAGTTCGCATAGATCGATCGAAAGTTCCTTCAAAAATATAACGTTTTTTATTTCGTTTAAAAAGATCAAAACTAGTTTTGTGAGCAAATTTTTCTAAATTATTTTCTTTCTCAATACGATTTTCTTTTGGAAAACTATTTCTATATGTCAATTTATTTTTATCAATCGACTTCACTTTATATTTATCCATTTTGTTCAATTTTATCATATATTTTAACGCTTATAGGCATTCTATATATTTATATATTATATTTTTTTAAAATCAGTTTTTTATTTCCAAAAATATATATATTTAACTTTATTCTTCATTTTTTAAATTTTAAAATCAAATAAAAAGAATAAAGTTTAAATAATTTCTCAAGTTTTTTTCTTACGTAATAATCTTTTTGGTTTCTCATCTTCCTCTTTTTTATTTTCTTCTTTTTCATTTTCTCCTTTATTAATTGTTTTATTTTCTTCTTTTTTATCTTCTTTTTTATTAATTTTCTTTTTTAATTCTTCCTTATTAACTTCAAAAACTTTTGGAATATCTAAAGTTTTATTATTAGTTCCTAATGAATGTCCCATTAATTGTTCTAATCGTTCAACTCTTGTCAATAACGCCAAAAAATCTTTTTTTGTAATAAAATCAACATTATTCGTATTCGTTGTAAACGTTTTTTTATTTCCCTTTTTACTTTCTTTAACATTACTTTCAGATCCCCCATTATTTTCTATAAATTCTTCTAATTCATCCTTCTTTGATTTTGGGAAACTCCATGCTTTTAAATCTGGATTCCACCTGCATCCAAGTTTTTTCAATTCGTCTTTATATGGATAAGCATCACCTTTAACAAGAAATAAATGTTCTCCATATGGTTCGATATATAAACTCATTTTAATTTAATTAACTTAAATTAAAATAAAAATCATTTTTATTTATTAATTTTATTCATTGTAATATTCTTATTACTTTATTATTTTCATTTTTATAAATCATTACTTTCCCAAAATAACCTCTCTTTCTTTCAAAATCTGTTAGTGTCGATAAATCTATCTTTGAATACACAGTTTTCAATCTTTTTATATCAACAAATGGTAAACAAACAACTCCCAAATAATCATCCTTTTTACCATCTAAATCAATATGAAAATTAATTGGAAAAAAATCAATAATTTCTGATTCTGTTTCATATATAGAATGAAATTGTTTAGGAACTAAATTTTTACTTTCTGGTGGTAATATCGATAATAACTGTTCATACAAACATATTGGCTTATTATTTATAAATTTATAATTGATTTCAAACTCATTAATAGTATAAACATAATTATATAAATCTGTAAAAAATGGACTATAATGATATTTAAAATTATAATGATAATCTGGAAGTTCCTTCAAATAATATCTCAAAATAAATACTAATGTCTTCAAATATTCATTACAAAATTTATTTATTTCTATTTGTGATGTAATATATAATTTTTCTTTATAATAATCTGTTCTATATTTTTCTAAATCAATATTTCCTCTATCATCAATATGTTTTTGTAATATTGGATCGATATACCCAAATTTTGATTTGTTTTTAAATAATTCTGATTCATTTTTCAAAAGTAATCTTAAAAACACTTTTAAAAATTTAGTATTTAATGTAAAATTCGAATTTACAATTCTCCCTTTATATATTTGTCTCGCTTCAAAATATATTCTTAATATATCATCCATATTTGCTTTATTCATCTCTAACGATCTTATAGTATGAACAAAATCATTCCCAAAAAACATTCCCATAAACATAAAATCCACAATCAATTCTTTATCTTCTTTTTCTTTTATTTCTATTATTTTTGATTCATTATTAATTATTTCTTTTTCTTTTATTTCTATTATTTTTGATTCATTATTAATTGTTTCTATTAACGTATTTTTTAATTTATCAATATCAACAAGAAAATGTTTACATTCAATATTTTTATACATATTATCTCTAAAAACATACAAATATGGATAATGTGTTCCTAATAATAACATTAAAACATCAGCATCTGGAGAATCAACACATATCGATTCTTTATTATTTAATAAATCATTAAAAAATTTTCTTATAAATTGTAATATTTTATGTTCACCTTCACCTACCACTTTATCATTACTAAATATAACTTCTAATGTTTTCCAATATGAATTTTTTTCCATTTTCCCCTTTATAAAATAATCTAAATATCTTGATAACCCATCCATAAATTCTGTTCCAGGTGAAATACAATTTGTATCAAATATTTTTATCTCTTCTTCTGTTTTTGATTTTACAGATAAAAATCTCCTTTGTCTTTGTTGAGATATTTTCGATAATCCAGCAATACTATCAATCGCTATCAATATACGTTTTTTTGGTTTAATAATAAAAATTCTTTTTTCAATTTCTTTACATATTTCTGAATAAATCATTTTATTCGATATATTAACTTTTTGTTCTTTTTTTCTATGTAATAATCTTTTTGGCTTTCCAAATTTACTTTCATTTTCTTTTGGAAAAAATCTCTGACACACAGGATGAATTAATGAATTTAGATCAAAACAATAAGTATCAATAGGAATATTACATTTTTCTATTATATGATTTACTATATTAGGGTATTGGTCAAATAGATATCGAAATAAATACGGGATTCCCATTGAGAAATTAGGACTCGTAATATTATGATGATTTATTTAAAATATTTTAAATAAATCAGTTTTAATCTCGTTATTATTTTATTAAATTGATCATAATTTTCATTACAATATAAAATGAATTAATCACATAAACTTATTTTACAATCACCATTTGTAATATCAGAAATAAAATCTAAATTTTTTAATTTATTAATTTGATCAATATTTGCTGAACAAAAAAATGAAACTATACATTTAATAAAACTAGCATCTAAAGTTCTTAAATCTTTAACACCATACTGACTAATAATTCTTTCATAAATATAAAAATATTCACTATTGACTTCAGTATAATATTTAAGATTAATTATAATTTCATAATCTCTTAAAATATATTTTCTTATTATACCATTTAAATTTTTATTTAATCTTTGAATATCAAACTTTGGAATATTAACATTTTTAAAATCTTGATATTTTTGATATTTTTGATACATGTTTATTCACTTATTTTAATAATATATAAAATCAGTTTTGTTCATTAAAAAAAACTGATTTTATATATTATTTTTGATCATAATAATCAAAATTTTTTAAAATGGAAGGAAAACAAGCAAATTTTGTATATCGTATTAGAGGAAATAATTTTTTCTATTCTGCTACTGAACATTTAAAAAATAAAAATTATAAAGATTCTTTTTTATGTTTACTTAATACTATGATCAACAATAATACTATTAAAACAATTGGAAATGAAAAGAAACTTAATATAAAATTAACAGTTGTTTATGAAAATATAAATCAAGAAAGAACAATTTCTAATCTTACTTTAAAACAAATTGAAGAAATATTATCAATAATCTAATTCTTTTAAATAATTAATATTAATTATTTAAATAATTAATATTTAATCTATTGATAATCATAAATCAATTTGAAATGAATCATTAATAATATCATCAATAAATTCGATTTTTTTCAATTTATTAATTTGATCAATATTTGCCAAACAAATAAATAAATCTATATTTTTAATAAATTTAGTATCTAAAGTTTTTAAATTTTTAACACCACATTGTTTAATCATTTTTTTATAATGATCAAAAATTTTAGTATTAACTTTAATTTTACATTTAAGATTGATCATAATATTATAATCTTTTAAGAGATATTTTCTTATTATACCATTTAAATTTTTATTCAACTCCAAAATATCAAATTTTGGAGTTATAACATTACTAAAATCTTGAAAAGGTTTATATCTTCTTGACTTATACATTTTCTATTATTAAATAATAATAGAAATAATTTTATCAGTTTTATTTACATATAACTTTAATTTCTTACAAAATTATAAAATTTTAACATTTCCCAGACAAACAAACAAAAAATACAATAATACATGTAATTGGAATTAAAGATAATGCTAAAATAATTAATTTTTGTTTAATATTTCTTTTACAAAATTTTCGATATAAAGATTTACTTTCTTTATTAAATAATTTAGAATCATCAGATAATTCAATTGTTTTCATTTCTAAATTTTCCAATTTCTCAGTATTATCAATTACTATTTCTATATTCTTTTGTAAAATTTTTGTTGTTTCATTTAATCTTGTTTGAATTTGATCAATTTTATCAGTCATTTTGTTTAAGTTAAATTTTAATTTTTAAATAAATTAGTTTTTAAAATTTAAATTGTTAAATTTGATCATTTTAATTTTAAAACATTTTCTAACGTTTTGATCGTTCAACAATCTTAATTTTATTTATTTCTATTTTGTAAAATATTTATTTCTATAAAACATTTTCCAATTTTAACTTTTTAAATAAACAAACGAACGATCATTTTTAATTTTATTCATTTCTATTTTATAAAACATTTCCCAATTTTAACTTTATGATCGTTCAACAATTTTATTCATTTATTTTTTATTTTATAAACACTTTCCAATTTTAACTTTATGATCGTTCAATAATTTTATTCATTTATTTTTTATTTTATAAACATTTTCCAATTTTATGATCGTTCAACAATTTTATTCATTTATTTTTTATTTTATAAACATTTCCCAATTTTAACTTTATGATCGTTCAACAATTTTATTCATTTCTATTTTATAAAACATTTCCCAATTTTAACTTTATGATCGTTCAACAAACGAACGATCATTTTTAATTTTATAAAACATTTCCCAATTTTAACTTTATGATCGTTCAACAAACGAACGATCATTTTTAATTTTATTCATTTCTATTTTATAAAATATTTATTTTTATAAAACATTTTCCAATTTTAATTTTTGATTGTTTAACAAACGAACGATCATTTTTAATTTTATTCATTTCTATTTTATAAAATAAATATTTTTATAAAACATTTTCCAATTTTAACTTTTTAAATAAACAAACGAACGATCATTTTTAATTTTATTCATTTCTATTTTATAAAATATTTATTTTTATAAAACATTTAACTTTATGATCGTTCACCAATTTTTAATTTTTGATTGTTTAACAAACGAACGATCATTTTTAATTTTATGAAACATTTAAAAAATTAAAATTAAATGTTTATTAAAATTAAATGTTATTAATAATTTTGATCATAATAATTGTTTGTTTAACTTTTCAACTTTTAATTTTAAAAACTCTAAAAAATAAAACAATACTTTTTAAAAATGGAAATATTTATACTCCATTGATCAAAGTTGAATCTGTTATTATCAAAAATAACAAAATTATTTATGTTGGTGATCTAAACAATCATAATTATAAAATTGATCAAACAATCAATTTAAATAATAAAACAATGTTTCCAGGATTTATCGATTCTCATACACATGTTTTATTAAAATCATTAACAAATATTATGACTGATCTTTCAAATGATCAAACGAACGATCAATTATTATCAAAACTTTCATTAAATAAAGAAACTATTTTTTATAATTATGAACCATTATTTATGATCAATCCTTTAAATCTAAATTTACAAATTTTAAATAATATTTCCCTTACTATTCCCATTTTAATTATTCATAAATCTGGTCATGTCGCCTATTTTAATTCTAAATTACTTTCTATGATCAAAAAAACAGATTTAGATAGTAATTTTAATATTGAAGAAGGAAAAGCATATGAAATAAAAGCAATAATGATTTTATTATCAATAATGTTAAAACATTTAAAAATAAATTATTCAATAATTAAACCTTTAATGAAAAATACATTAATGGAATATGCCAAATCTGGTTATACAACAGTCACTGATTTATCTTTAGGAATTCCAATTCCTAAAGATAATTATGAAAATATTAAATTATTCAAAGAATTATCTAAAAATAGTCCAGTAAGATTACAAGGATATGTTATTTATCCATATATAAAAAATAAAATTATCAATAATGATAATTTTAAAACTCTCGGTGTAAAATTATGGAACGATGGATCATTACAAACATTTACTGGATCTTTAATAAAACCATATGAAAATATAAATGGAGAAAAAAATAAAGGAAAATTAAATTATTCATTAGAAGAATTAAATGAAATAACAAAGAAAATACCAAATAATTTACAAATTGCTATTCATGCTAACGGAGATCAAGCAATTTCAAATGTATTAAATGCTTATTCCTCCTTAATTAACTTTCCAACTAATAACAGATTAAGACTAGAACATGCCACATTAACAAATACAGATTTAATCGAAAAAATATCTCAATTAAATATAATACCTTCATTTACTATTCCTCATGTTTATTATTATGGAGATGTTTTTGAACAAATTCTAGGTAAAGAAAGATCTAATTTTATCGATGCTATTCAATCTTGTATTAATAAAAATATTATTTTCACTTTAAATGATGATTCTCCATTAGCACCTATAAATCCATTTCAAATGATTAAAACCGCTATTACAAGAGAAGAAAAAAATGGAACCATTTTAAATATTAATGAAGGAATAACATTAATAGAAGCAATTAAAGCATTTACAATAAATGGAGCAATCTCATGTAATAGACAAAATGAAATTGGTAGTTTAGAAGTTGGTAAAAAAGCAGATTTTGTTATATTAGATAAAGATCCATTTATAATAAATGATATTATGGATATTAAAGTATTAGAAACGTGGATGAATGGAAAACAATATATTCATTAAAGTATTAAAAATAAATTAAAATATTTTAATTTATTTGTCTAAAAAGGAAGAACAATTTTATCTACTTGATCTACTAATAATTTTTGTTTTTTATTTTGTAAAAATACCTCTTCAACACTAACAAATCTAGTAATAGAACCATCCATTCTATCATTAATAATTTTAAATTTTAATGATAAATCGATAAAAGGATGAGAAAAAATATAATCTGGTAATGTAAATGTATTATGATCTGTCTTTTCCAATTTTACTGCTTTTTCTTTATTCATATATAAATAAATATCTGTCACATCTTCTTGTTTATCACTTGGCAATAACGATATTTTAAAATTCTTATGACAATCTGCTAATCGTGGGATTTTATATTCATAATATTCTCCCACTTTTTTTAATTTATGTGAATTCCAAACTCTTACATCATTTTCTTTACTTGATGAAACTAATGGATATAATTGAGATAATTTAACAGTAGAAAAGAAACTATTCCAAATATTTTCTTCATCTATATATAATTTCGTAATTGTCGCAATTTGTTCAAATACGTTTTTATAAGATGTTTTTGATTCCATTGAAAATATTAATTATTATTTAATTAATATTTTTAATTTCTTTAAACCATAAATAATTTTTTTTATTTTTATTTAAATATATTTCTTCTACATTAATAGATCTTTCAGAAAGATCTTAATCGTTTTTAATTTTTAATTTCAAATAATAACATATAAATTGATTTATACAAAAATATTTTGAGAATGAGAATTTATTTTTACTTTTTTGTATTAATTCCATTACAGGATAATTTTCAATAAATAATCCAATAAAACTAATACATTCATTAGGATATAATGAAATTTCGAATTTTGAATATATATCTGCGGCATACATTAATTTATATGAATATATTTGTTCTTCATTTGAAAAAATAGCTTTACCTTTTGTCCAATATTTAATATTCATATTTGTAAATGGAACTACTTTCATATCAGTCGGTGGAATAAAACTATTCCAAATATTATTCTCACTCACATATTTATTAGCAATTTTATTTAATTGTTCACAACTATTTTGATAATGTTTAATGACATATGGATAATAATCTACTTTATAATTTTTAGGAACATATAAATCATATTTACAAATATAATTCCAACTCGTTTCATTTTTTTAATATAACAAAATAATATTAATCAAATTATTATTAACTTTTATATTTTTATATATCTGTTTTTGATGTTTAACTGATAAATAATCCATTTCTTTCTATTTGTTTAATAAGGAAAAACTAAAGTTGTAAATGAAAATATAAGTAATGATATGATTATGAATTCGATCATTTAATTTCTTATTAGAAATTAATTTATAAAATCAGTTTTTGACTGTTTACAAAGAAATTAGTTTTTGACTTTATAGTATTATGTAAAGAGATAAATAATCAAATACAACTTTAGTTTTAATAATATCTTAGATTTAATTTATTAATAAATTAGTTTTAATAAATTATTTTTATTACATTTTCTTCATTTTCTTCATTTTCATTCCAACCATATCACAACTCATTTTACAGGTTTCTTTTTCTCTATCTGTTTTCAAAAAATTACATAATTTAGCATCTATACAACATTTCTTTTTACATTTTGAAGAAACTTCATCTTCACAATCTACAAAACATTCTTGTCTTTGTTGTAAAAATTTTGCCATTTCTTGATCATAAATTGCTAAAGCCTGATAGTAATCTTCATCCGCTGTAAATTCCTCTCTACGTGGTTTAACCGGTTTAATAAACATAGAATCACATTTTTGAGCACAATCATTCACTCCACATTGTTTTTCAACACATAAATTCATATCATTTATCCAAGTGTCAATTGAAGGACTAATATTCATTAGTTTTTCTTTATCTGTCATTCTACATCTTGTCATACATAATTGACGTTCCCATGATTCCCAATCGTTTGGATAAGTATTTAAGCAATTCTCTTGACAATCTAATAAATTTGTGGATTGATAACCTTCTTGTTTCTTGGTTAATAAGAAAAATGCTCCTATAATCAATGTTGCTACAACTATACCAATTATGATGTTTTTAGTATTCATTAATTATTTATTTTATCAATAGAAAATAAATAATTTTTAGAAAATAAATAATTTTTAGATTATAATGATTTTTAGATTACAATAATTTTTAGATATTATTTTAACATTTACAAAATCTTATCATTTTTTAAATTATTTTAAATGAATCTCTTTATAAATAATTCTTTATCAGCAATATCATTTCCATTTTTATCTCTAAATAACCATTTCCCTGGAGCATTTACCTTTGTCTTTATTTTTAACTTAATTCCGGCATTAATCCCTGATTTATAAATAATAAATGTTTAAATTCATTTATTATTTATAAAATTATTATTTAACATGATAATTTTATAAATAATAAATAAATACTAGAATTTATAAAATTGTTCATAAGAAAAATTCAGATTTGGATTATATAGGATCAACATCATCAAAAAATAGATTTCATGATCATGATATCATAAGATTATTTGGTTTTGATAACATCAATATAATTATTTTATTAGAAATTATATGTAATGATAAAGAAGCAATATTGAAATTGGAACAACAATATATAAATAATTTGAAACCAAATTTAAATTTACAAAATCCACATCCACAAACTGCTATAAAATATATTAAAAAAGATATTATAACTGAATTAGAAAAATATTCATTAATTAATAAATTTTCAAAAGATGATAATGAAATAAAATTATATCCAAAAAATATAATTAAATATGCCGGTGGTATAAGTAAAGTTAAAAATAGATTTAGACTTAGAATTCAAGATGATGATTTTAAATGTGATTTAAGATTTGGTAGTTTAATAGAGGCTGAAAATAAACAGAGAGAAATATCAATAAAACGTAATTTAGTTTATAATTGCTATTATCTCAAATATGATAAAGAAAGAAAGGAAAATTATTATGAAATTGAATTAAATTATAGAAATACTATTATAAGAACAAAAGTTAGCATAGAATCAATTGATATCATCGAAAATCATAATTTTTTTATGGGTGATGGATATGTTGTAATGAAAATCAATAATTTTCATAAAAAATTACATCATTTACTGTGTCAAAGAAATGAAAATGAAAGCATTGATCATATTAATAGGGATAAATTAGATAATAGATTATTTAATTTAAGATCTGCAACTCAAGAAACACAAACAAGAAATCGAGGTATTAAGAGAAATAATACTAGTGGATTTAATGGTGTTTATTGTCACAAATCTCACAATTGTTATGTATCTTCAATTTATTTTAATAAAATTAAAATACAGAAAGATTTTAGTGTTGTGAAATATGGTAATTATGCTAAATTACATGCTATATGTAATAGAAACAATTTAGAAATGTTATATGGATATAAAAAATGGAATAAAAATGATTTTCTATTTGTTGATGAAAACTTTAATGTAATTTGATAATATGACCTCCACTCTGAATTAAAGATAATGAATTAATATTGGAACAATCCTTAAGAAAATTAAAAATTAATAAATCGAGTTGATCCTGATCTAAAGTTTTAAACCGATAAATACTATTACCAGCAACATTTAGTTTTTTAATTTTATATTTATTAATAAATTTCTCTAAACATTCTGATTTAAGATCAAATTTATTTTCCTTATTCAATTTAATTTTTAAATATGGTTTCTTTAATTCGGTTAAAATACGAACAGTTAATTTTTCTCCTGGTGTATTTTCATTAACATAAAAAATTATCGTTCCATCCGATTCATTTATATTTTTGGTAGTTCTTGTTGGATATGAACCTTTAATCTCAATAAATTCCGTTTTTATTTCAGAAGAAGTCATTTAATTTTATTTATAAAATAATAAATAAAATCATTTTTTTTAATATTAAGAAGTCCACCATTTCTCGGCCTTTTCTTTTAGTTTAAGATCTAAATTAAATGATATATTAAATTTGCTAAGTTTTAGTATTGATCCTATATATGATATTAATTCATCAACAAATTCAATTTCATCATCATTTGTTTTTTTATATTCTATTAATTTATTTCCAATTAAATAAATTTTGTATTTTTTCATCTCTTCAGAATCTGGATTTCTTTTTGTTCGTATATAATGACAAGTTTTGTTTCTTTCATCTCTAAATTCTTTCATATATTCATTTAATTCTTTATTTTCAGTTTGTTCTAATTTGCAAATGTCGTTGATATCCATTAATCCAATCATTAATTTAGTTTTTAATTTATATTGATCAAATTCAGTTCGTAAAATTAACAATTTTAATTCTGTATTTTTAAGATCAGATTGTGTATTAAATAATTGTAATTTCAAGTTATTAACTTCTTCTTGTAATTTTTTATTTTGTTCTAACAATTCTTTATTTTCATTTTCTAATTTTAACAATTTAGCATTATATTCTCTTTTCAAATTTTCAACTTCTTCATGTGTATATGAATTTTGTAATGCTTGAGATAATACTTTTTTATCATTTAGTAATTGTGTAATTTGATTTTGTAAATTAGTAAATTCTCGAGATGAAATTACAATATTACAATCCATTGAATATGTATTTGTTAACATGATATAAGATAATATTTAATTGTTCATAAATTAAATATTTAAAATCATTTTTATTTTAAATTAAATCATAATCATCAGATTCACAGTCACTATAATCACTATAATCTCTATCGTCATCGTCTATTTCAAATTTATTTCTTTTCTTTTCAATTTTTAAAAGAGTTTCGTCACAACAATTAATACAACAATAACCTTTTGTAAAACTAATTAAATTATCCATAATAATTTTATAACAATTATTAATTTCTTTTTTACAATTAACACATATTTCATATTTATCTGATTTATGTAAATATACACATACAGTTTTAATTTTATATTTACAATAATCACATAATAAATTATCACATCCATCATATCCACAATCTTGAGCATAATTACTTATAATTTTTGACATATTTTTATTTAAAAATAAACGAATTGGAAATATAATACAATATGAACATATATTTTCATTTGTATCATTAGGATATGTGTTAAATCCTTTATCTTCACAATATATACATAAATATTGTTTACATATTTTACAATATCTACAATAATGATCACAAAAATTACATGAGTATTCAGTTATATCATCATATTCTTTATCCTTTTCAGTTATATATCCATATGTTTTATTCAAATATGTTTCAATATAATATTTATTAATCTCAATATATAATTCATCTTCTTCTTTTAATTTATTATTCATTTGATTTTATTTAAATAATAATAAATAAAATCAGTTTTATTCTAAATTCATTTTAATTAATAAAATATTTAAATTAGTTTCTATTTTCTTTAAAATTCCTTTAATTTCTAATTGATCATAAATATAATTATACATTTTTGTTGGGTTTTTAAAATTATAAATATGTGGAATTCTTACTAAAATTGTTTTATTTTCTTTACATAATTTGTCTTTATCAGAATCTCTAATTTTTTGATCATCAAATTTATCTTCAGTTTTATGAAAAAATGGAACAAATTCTTCATGTTGTAGTCCATCAAATTCAACACCAACATTATAATATTCATTATAACAATCAATTTCTAATCCTAGTTTATATTTTTCAGTTTTCAAAAATTTTGGTCTAACTAATGGGAATTTCAATTTAGTTATTTCTTCTATCATTTTACGTCCCAATTTCTCAGTTTTTAATTTAGAACAACTGGGACATCCATGACCACGTAAATGACTATAAGCATTTTGTTCAAAGAATTCTTTATCTATTTTACACCAAATTTTTACTTTGTTTTTATTATTAATATATTTACAATCTTTATAATCATATTGACAATAATTACTATTATCTGTATGAACTTCTAAACATTGTTTAATATATTGTTTGTTAGTTTTTAAAACATTACCAGCACAACATGGACAACCTTGTTTTTGTTGAATATGATTATGAGGTCTTTGCCAAAATGGTTCCTTACATATAAAACAAAGAATTTCAACTTTATTAGTTCGAGTTGTATATACAACATTATCATAACCATATTTAGGTTTATTCTTTTCATCTATATGAGTTTCTTTTCCCAGTTTAACAAATTCTTCTTTTGTTCTTTTTTTATTTCCAGCACAACTAGAACATCCATGACCATATAAATGACTTCGTGGATCTTGAAGAAAAAATTCCAAACAAGTATTACAAAAAATTTTAATAAGAGTTTTGTTATTGATATAAACAGATTGATCATAATTATATTTTTTCTTATGAATAATGATTGCTTGTTCAACAAATTTTGCTTTAGTTTTTGTTCGTTTTAAGATACCTCTTATTCTACCACACTGATCACATCCTCGGCCTTTACCTTTTATATGATTTCCAGCTCTCTGTTTAAAATATCCTTTATGATTAAAGCAATAAATTTTTACATATTCATCATATCCATTATATATGACTTTACCATATCCATATTTCTTTCCGTGTTTTTCTCTACCTTTTAATTTAAATTCTTCAGTAGTTAATTTTTTTACCATTAAACATATATTTATATTTGACAATTGTTTAATTTAAGTTTAAATAAAATTTAAAAAATCATTTTTATTTATTCATTTTTTTTTTATTTTTCTTTTATATTAATAACTAACATATAATTATATAAAAATGAGTTTATCGGTTACATCAAGCATTCGCGTACCTAAAGTTAATACGGGGTTGGCTGTAAATTTGCTCTCAGAACGAAGACTCGATCAATCCTACATTATTAATCCTGACAGAGCGCTTTACGATGATTATGGGCGTG
>Ga0302315_10000542_pt1 | contig 42305 bp, 42 predicted proteins | sample III_Palsa_N3_1_FD_200532 | JGI IMG/M metagenome (GOLD analysis project Ga0302315, IMG submission 200532) | Peat permafrost microbial communities from Stordalen Mire near Abisko, Sweden - III_Palsa_N3_1 | ecosystem: Environmental > Terrestrial > Soil > Palsa > Peat permafrost | place: Sweden...
AGCAAACCTATAAAATTCAGTACAGGGTTTTGCTATCGCGCTACCGCGGCAAAACTACCTGCCCCGAATGTAAGGGCAGCCGCCTGAGGCAGGATGCATCATACGTAAAAATAGATGCCAAATCAATTACCGATGTGGTTTTGATGGCTTTGGATAAGGCGCTTGAGTTTTTTAGTCAGCTAAAATTAAACGAAACGGATACCAAGATCGGCAAACGATTGCTGATGGAAATAACCAACCGCTTATCGTTTTTAAATGATGTAGGCTTAAGCTATTTAACGCTTAACCGTTTATCAAACACACTTTCGGGTGGCGAATCACAACGTATTAACCTGGCAACTTCGCTGGGCAGCAGTTTGGTAGGGTCGGTGTATGTGCTTGATGAGCCAAGCATTGGCCTGCATCCGCGCGATACCCAAAGGCTGATACATGTGCTGAAATCATTGCGCGACGTAGGCAATACGGTTTTAGTGGTAGAGCACGAAGAAGAAATAATGAAAGCCGCTGATTACATCATAGATATTGGCCCCGAAGCCGGTACCAATGGCGGCGAGCTGATGTTCACCGGTACTTATAATGAGATACTAAAGGATGAAAACAGCCTTACAGGCAGGTATTTGAGCGGTAAGGAAGAAATAGCCATACCAGCACAACGCCGCAAATGGCACGATTATATCGAAATACGCGGCGGCAGGGAAAATAACCTGAAGCATGTTAATGCCAAATTCCCATTGGGTGTGCTTACCGTAGTTACCGGTGTATCAGGCTCGGGTAAAACAAGTTTGGTAAAGCGCATATTAGCGCCGGCATTACAAAAAACACTGGGCAATTACTCTGGCGAGCAAACCGGATCATACGATAGTATTGAAGGCGATTACCAGAAGATAGAGCAGGTGGAAATGGTGGATCAAAACCCCATTGGCCGTTCGTCGCGCTCAAACCCGGTTACTTATGTAAAGGCCTGGGACGAGATACGCAACCTGTTTGCCGCGCAGCCGGTATCAAAAGCGGCGGGGCTTAAACCGTCGGCATTTTCATTTAATGTGGAGGGTGGCCGCTGTGATGTTTGCCAGGGCGAGGGCGAGGTGAAGATAGAAATGCAGTTTATGGCCGATATTTTCCTCACCTGCGAAACTTGTGGTGGCAAACGCTTTAAACAGCATATACTGGATGTTACCTACCAGGATAAAAACGTAGCCGATGTATTGGACATGACCATTGACGAGGCCCTTGAATTTTTCCGCAAGGAGCCAAAGATCATTGCCAGGATAAAGCCTTTGGTTGATGTGGGTTTGGGCTATGTGCATTTGGGGCAATCATCAAATACCCTATCGGGCGGCGAGGCGCAGCGTATTAAGCTGGCATCTTTCCTGGTTAAGGGGAATAATACGCATAAAACCCTGTTCATTTTTGATGAACCCACTACCGGCCTGCATTTTGCCGATATTAAAAAGCTGCTTAAATCATTTGATGCTTTGCTGGATCATGGCAATACCATCATCGTGATAGAGCATAACATGGATGTGATAAAATGCGCCGATTGGGTGATTGACATTGGCCCCGAGGGCGGTGATTATGGCGGCAAGGTTGTTTTTGAAGGATTGCCCGAAGACTTGATCAAAGAAAAAAACTCATATACCGGTAAGTTTTTGAAGGAAAGGTTTTAGTAAGGAGATTAGAGAACAGAGGTTAGAGATTGGTCAAAAACAAAAAAGCAACCGCTACCGGTTGCTTTTTTGTTGTAGAGATGCAATACTTTGCGTCTATTGTAGGTTATTCAAAAAAGACACAAAGTATTGTGTCTCTACGGAAGCTATTTCAGCGTAAAGCTGGTTTTGCCCATGGTATAACCATCAGCATATAGCATTACGGTGTAAGTACCTTTTTGGAAAGCCGAAGGGTTTACCCAATCAACTACATAGGTGCTGCCATCATCTTTAAAATCAATTGATGTTTTATAGGTGTATTGCAGGCTTTGGCCATCAGCGGTAAATGATCCTGAATCGCCCTGGGTTATCAGGTTACCGGTTGGGTCAATTATGCGTATCAAAATATCATGTGAGCCTTTTGTAGCGATAGCGTTGCTGGCTACTGTAAAGCTTATTTTTATCTTTTTGGCCGGGCTTGACCTGCTTACTTCAACTTCCTTTCCACTGCCCTTGATCTTGTATGCCGCGACGCCCACTTGCCCCACTTTCAGCGCCGACGCGATGGTCACCTTGTCACTCAGGTCTTTATTTTGTTTGGTGAGGGTATCTGCTTTGGTTTTTACAGTTGCAAGGGTGGTTCGCAAGGTATCCCTTTGCGTGGTTAACGAAGCATTTGATTTTTGCAGCGAATCAATATCCGAAGTATATTTCGTTACAAAATACCTTAGCTGTTTTACATTTTCCTGGGCTTGTACAAGCTCTTCTTTGGTTAATGTACCCTTTGCAAGTTCGCTTCTTAATGTTTTGATTCTTGATTGCAATGAATCATTTTTTGTCTGCATAGCTGCCGACAGTTTGGTTTTACTGGCGTTTACCTGCTGAACCTGTGATTCAAGGCTATCCAGTTCGATCTTTAATTTCGATTTTTCATCGCTTTGCGTTACAACTATAGCATCGGTTTTATTTTTTTGCATATACAAGTACACATCAGTCCCCAACAAAGCCACAACGACAACGATAAGAAAATAAATTACGTTTGAATTCTTTTTAGGAGCTTGTCCTGATTGATTTTCCATAATAAATAGGGTTTTTAGTTTTGCAATATACTTAATGCATCAGTTTTGATGATCTGATCGTTTTCATAACCATTTGCAAAAAATAGCAGGGGCATTAGCGTATAAATGCCGCTTTTGCCCGTTTTGTTTGTTAAATTGTGCGTAAAAGTGTGAAAAATATGATAATAAAGCTGTTATCAATAGTTTAAATTAGATTAGGATGAGGGCTAAAGTAAGCACAAAATGATTAAACACAAAATTCCGGCATTTATTATATATCATAATAAAACAGCAGTAGGTGGAGTTTTATATCTTTGCCACTGTTAAAAAATATCCTGTTTAATGCATCTATATAAATATTTTATCCTTTGTACCCTTTCTATACTCATACTAACCAAAACACAGGCGCAAACCAAAGCCGATACATCATTAAGGTATAAAATAGACCCCAAACGCGAATTTAGGGGTGTTTGGATAGCTACTGTTGAAAATATCGACTGGCCCAAGCCAAAATCAACCACCGACCAGCAAAAGCAGCAATTAATTGATATTCTGGATGATCACCAGGCAACCGGTATTAACGCGGTTTTTTTTCAGGTTAGGCCTGCAGCAGATGCTTTTTATGCTAAAAGTACCGAGCCATGGTCAAAATGGTTGAATGGTATGCAGGGGCAGGCACCAAACCCCGCCTATGACCCGCTGGAGTTTGCCATTACCGAGGCGCATAAACGCGGTATGGAGCTGCATGCCTGGTTTAACCCCTATCGTGCTACAAATGATAATAAATACTACGCGCTGAGCCCCAACCATATTACCAATTTAAAGCCCGAATGGTTTTTTACTTATGGAGGCCAGAAATTATTTAATCCGGGTCTGCCCGAGGTACGTGAGTACATCATCCACATTATTTTAAACGTGCTGGATAATTATGATGTAGACGGCATACACATGGATGATTACTTTTACCCCTACCTGGTTAGCGGCCAAACGCTGCACGATGAGGATGCCTACAGTAAATATGGCAGCCAGTACCCTGATATAAAAGACTGGCGCCGCCACAACGTTGATACACTGATACAGATGCTGGGCGACAGCATACACAAGCACAAACCACGTGTAAAGTTTGGCGTGAGCCCTTTTGGCATATGGGCTAACAAGTACCAGAACCCCGAAGGATCGGAAACACATGGCGGATCATCCTACTATGAAAATTATGCCGATGTGCGCAAATGGATGAAGGAAGGCTGGGTTGATTACGCGGCACCGCAGCTATACTGGCCGCGTAATAGCACCGCTGCCAATTTTGATACCCTGCTCAACTGGTGGGGTAATAATACCTATAACCGGCACCTGTATGTAGGCCTTGCCGTATATCGCTTTGCCGAGCGTTCAAAGGCATCTGTCGCTTATAAGATCCCTACAGAAATGCCCAATCAAATGCGCGACCTGCGCAATAACCCGCGGGTACAGGGCAGCGTGGTTTTTAGCTCGAACTCGCTTACGGGCAATTTTGCAGGCTTCGCCGACTCACTCAAAGATAACTTTTATAAAAATCCCGCCCTGCCGCCGCAAATGCTCTGGCTTGATTCCATACCGCCTAATGTGCCGCAAAACCTTGTTGCGAAACCGGCGGGCCTCAGTGTGATATTAAGCTGGCAAACCCCGCCTTTGGCTAAGGATAATGAACCGGTTTATGGTTATGTGATCTATCGTTTTGAGGGTACCGAGAAGGTTGATATAAACGACCCCGCACATATTTTGCATATCCAATACGATGCCGGGCTTACCTACCAGGATAGTACCGTGCAAAAAGGCAAAACATATTCCTATATTATAACAGCTATCGACAGGCTGAAGAATGAGAGCGACAGATCGCCGGCTATTGGGGTAACCATACCGTAGGTTTTTATCATTCTACCTTATAATAATAGATTGTTTCGTCGTCGCTCATATGACGAAGGCTTTGTTATACTATAATTATTCACGTTTGGATCACAAGACGATCGGATAGTTAGCATCATCGGGTAATTCTTTTTAAATCAGGGTAATGCTGGTTCATAATTTTCTTTACCTTCATGCAACGTTCTCAAAAAGGCGGTGTCTTATTATCTGAAAGCTGCAAAAATTTGGAATCCGTATACATAGATAAACATTACGACCTGGTGGTTGAGTGCAAGCAGGGCAGTAAAAAGGCCTGCTATGAGTTGTACCGCCTATATGCTAAAGCGATGTTGAACGTCGCCTTTAGGATAGTGGGCGATATTAACGAAGCTGAGGATGTATTACAGGAGGCTTTTTTAGATGCCTTTAACAAGGTAAAGGATTTTAGGCAGGAAACCACTTTCGGCCTTTGGCTTAAACAAATAGTGGTACACCGCAGCATAAACTTTTTAAGAAAGCGTAAGATGGATATGGTGGAGCTGGAAGGCGACCAGATAGAGAACATACCCGATGAGGAAGCTGAGGACGACGATGAAACCTTATATAAAGTGGCACAGGTAAAAGAAGCCATGAAATTGTTGCCCGATGGCTATCGCGTTGTTTTATCGCTGTACCTTTTGGAGGGTTACGATCATGAGGAGATAGGGCAGGTATTAAATATATCGGAAAATACCTCGAGAACACAGTTTTTGAGGGCAAAAAGAAAGTTAATGGAAATTTTAAAATTAAGAGGGATAGCATAATGAGCAAGCGATTAGAAGATTTTATAAAAGCAAACAAAGAGGAATTTGACGACCTGCAACCGGGATTAGACCTGTGGAGCAAGATCGAAAAGGAATTACCTGCAGAACAGCAAGCGCCAAAAAAGCGTGAGGCAAAAACATTTTCAATGGGTTTTGTGCTGCGGGTAGCGGCTACGGTAATATTGGTGATGGGTGTAAGCTTTGTGATATTTTTAAAAAGTATAGAGCCCAAAGGCATTGACCTGGCAGCCATAAACCCTGAATATGCCAAACAGCAAATGCATTATGCATCGCTGGTGGAAAGCAAACGCAGCGAGCTGAAGGAAGTGGCAAAAACCAACCCTGAACTATACCAGGAGTTTAATGCCGAGATAACCAGCATGGATTCGACCTATAAAAAACTAAACAGCGATTTGGCTAACAGCCCTAACCAGGAGCTTGTTTTGCGTGCAATGATAAGGAACCTGAAAATACAAACCGATGTGCTAAACCAGCAATTGAATGTAATAGAACAGTATAACGAAAGTAAAAAAGATCAAAATAATGAAACTAAAGATATTTAAACCGGCAATAGCTGTGTTCATAGTGCTATTGGCTGCAAACAGCATGGTGTTTGCGCAGGTTGCCCCGGTACCACCCGTGCCGCCGGCAACACCGGTTGTTATTACAGCACCGGTTACTATTTCAGCCCCCGTAATAGTTGACGATGTTACCGTGCAGCCTGTTGTAGCAACGGTTAACGCCAAAGCACTTAAAGTACAGCTGCGCCAACTCAGAGCGACTTTGAAAAACATTAGCGTAACTGCGAACGCACAGATTACCACGGCACTTAAAAATTTAAATGTTCATGCCGATATTCAGGATGTTGTACCACAGATCTCTATGGGATTTAAAGATCTGGGCGATAGCTTTAATAATGATGGTACCCAGCAAAATGATAACGAACTGGTTAAAAATTACAGCAAAACCTATCCTGCCGATGGCAACGACAAACTGGTGATTGATAACCGTTATGGCAGTATAACGGTAAACACCTGGGATAGGAATGAATTTAAGGTTGATGTACAGATAAAGGTAGGGGCACGCAATGCAAGTGATGCCCAATCCACATTAGACAATGTAAAGATCAGCGATGCCAAGGATGGTTCGAACGTGGCTTTTAGAACAGATATCAATTCAAGCGATTCGTGGACGTCGTGGGGGAATGGTAAACGTACAGGAAGGCACATGGAGATAAACTATACGGTTTATATGCCCGCAAAAAACGACCTGGTGATCGCTAATCGATACGGATCAATTGTACTGCCCGACCTGTCGGGTAATATTACCATCAATAATGCTTATGGAAATTTCTCGGCCAAATCACTTTCGGGCTCAAGCACCATAAGGGTAAGTTATGGCAGCGCTACAGTGGGTAATTTAGGCACAACCGCCATGGATGTATCCTATGGCAGCCTTACCATCGAGTCGGTTGATAACCTGGCAGCGAATGTAAGCTACACCTCGGCCAATATAGGTAAGCTACGCGTATCGGGCAGCATTAACCTTAAATATGGCGGCGGCCTGCAAATTGGCGACATTGGCAGGGATATGAAGAGCCTGGCGATCAATTCCTCTTACTCCAGTGTAAACGTTGGCCTGAATGGTGATGAAAATGCCAATTTTGATGTAACCGTACACTTTGGCGATTTTAATTACGGCGATCATAACGTTACCATAACGGGCAAAACACCTGCCGATGGCGACAGGGGCGTACACCTTACCAAAAGCTACAAAGGCTATGTAGGGAAAGCCGGCTCTGATAAAACTATAGCTATCAATACCAGCTATGGTAGTGTGAAATTTGATTAGCCCCACCCAACCCTCCCCGGAAGGGAGGGCTTTAAAAAATATTAAACATAAAAAAGTCTCCCCTACCGGGGAAGATTATTCACGCATTATTTGTTTTAAATGGTGTTCATGAATGCTGCGCAGTTTAGAGGGGGCCTATCCCACCCTGCACAATAGACCCTTCAAATATTCTCCTTCGGGGAATGATGCCCTAACGGGATGATCTTCGGGCTGGCAAAACTGGTGGATGAATTGTACCTGTTTACCGGCATCAAGCGCGGCCCAGGCCAACACCTGTTTAAACGTTTCCATATTCATAGCGCCAGAGCAGGAATAAGTAGCCAGTAAACCACCTTCATTCAATAGCAACATAGCTAAGCGGTTCAGGTCTTTATAAGCCCGTGAAGCCCTGTCGAGCGCCGAGCGCGATGGTGCATATTTGGGCGGATCAAGTATAATGATGTCAAAGCGCTCATCCTGTTCGCGAAATGCCCGTAACTGTTTGTTTACATCTGATTGTATGGCGATATGCTTTGCAGCATCCAGCTTATTCAGTTTGATATTTTCTTTTAATGTCTCAATAGCCAGCGCCGAGCTATCCACACTCGTAACCGATGATGCGCCGCTTTGCAGGCTGTTCAATGTGAAGCCCCCGGTATAGCTAAAGCAATCCAATACTTTTTTACCTTTGGCGTATGAGGCCAGTATTTTACGGTTATCGCGCTGGTCGCAGTAAAAGCCCGATTTTTGCCCTTCGGCAATGTTGATGTTGTAGATAATGTTGTTTTCCTTTACCTCCACATTTTCCGGCGGACTGTTAAGCGTTAAGGCGATATTGCTTGTTTGCAAACCCTCATGCTCGCGCGATGATGCATCGCTTTTATCAAAAATGCTTTCGGGGTTTAACAACCGCTGCAATTCATCAATAATAACCGGCATTACCTTTTCAATGCCCGAGGTTAGTATCTGTACGGCGAGATGATCAGCATATTTATCAACGATCAGTCCCGGTAAATAATCCGATTCGCTAAAAATTAAGCGGCAGGTATTGGTGATACCATCGGCAAGTATACCTGCCCGGCTGTTGACCGCCGTGGCCACTTTTTCTTTAAACCAATTATCGTCAACAACCACATTTTCATCCCACTCCAGTAAACGCAGGGCCACCCTCGACTGATCGTTATAAAAGCCGTAGGCCATAAAATCGCCTTTGGCATTTATAAGGCGTACAATATCGCCATTGGCGGGTTTGCCCTTTACATTTTCAATAGCGCCCGAAAATACCCAGGGATGGTGATGAAGAACGGCTTTTTCCTTGCCTTTTTTTAAGATGATATCAAACATTGCGGCAAATGTACGTAAGAAAGTTGCAAACTTTCTTTATCCGTAGGCTTCAGTTTCAAACTGAAGCCAGTTGTTTATATTTCAGTGGATTTGGGTAGTAGACGCAAATCCACTATTTGATATATTTTTTATCTAACTTAGAGCTGAAACCTATACAGCAGCAATATAAATTATGGATTTTTGCTCGTAGAGCAAAAATCCATAAAACAACACTGGCTTAAGTTTATAACTTAAGCCTACAGATAAAGGCAGTTTATAACTGCCGGATTTAATACAACAAAACTATATTCAGCAATCCTTTAATTCCGGCATAATCTCTTGCGCTGCTGTAAACATAATGCTCCGGTTCCTCAACTATTCCTTCGGCAATAGGATTGTTATGTAAATAGTTCAGGCGCTGATCGATCATTTCCCCGGTATCCAAATATACCGGGTGATTATCCTGCTGCCAGAACTGGTATTTTTTATTATTGCTATTTCTTTCACCATTTGACCTGAATAGCCAAAGCATCCAGCGTTTGCGGCTTTCCTGTGCATTTTCTTCAATTGCTGCTAATAACTTTTTGCTCGAATACTTCTTCATATCACGAAGTATATCCGACAAATTATATCCTTCAGCAGCAGAAGCAATTAAATGCACATGATTATTCATGATAACATAGGCGTAGATAATAAACCCTTTATTTTCCTGGCAGTATTTTAGGGATTCTATCAGCAGGTTTTTATAATATGGCCTCGATAAAGCATCAACCCACTCCACCACAGCAAAGGTGATGAAATAGACTTCCTGGCTATCATGTATTCGGTATTTGGAGGACATTGAGGATGAATTTACAAACTTTATTGGAGTTGAAAGGAAAGTTGCAAACTTTCCTGATCCGTAGGCTTCAGTTTCAAACTGAAGCCAGTTTTAGTTTTAAAAAATTCCACTGGTTTCAGTTTATAACTGAAACCCTGGATGATGACAGTTTGCAACTGTCATAAAAAAAGCCTCCCGATTAATCGGGAGGCTCACATTAATTAACTTATATAACTGAACACTATATATCCGGGCGGTTGAAAACCCGGATACGGAGGGGAAAGGCGCAGATTAACTGCAACCCATAGAGTTGCCGCAGTTTAAGCATTTGTAGCAGGTGCCTGAGCGTATGGTGGTATGCCCGCATACGTTACAGCTTGGCGCGTCGCTTTGTACGCCCATGCTTAGGTCAAGTGTCATAGCTTGTTTTTTGGTAACACCGCTTCCGCTGTCGTTTTTAACCGGAACGGGAGCGTAAACATTGCTTTCATCAGGGTTAACATCGCTATCCTGCATTTGCGGGTTACCGGTAACTCCCTTTTGCTCGGTTATTACATGCACCAGATCGGTACGATCCTGGTATTCGTAGCCCAGCAAGCGGAAGATAAAGTCGATGATAGAAGTAGAACTCTTGATATTCGGGTGGCCCATCACCATACCGGCTGGTTCAAAACGTGTAAAGGTGAACTTCTCTACATATTCTTCCAGCGGCACGCCATATTGCAAGCCTACTGAAACGGCGATAGCAAAACAGTTCATCAATGAGCGGAAGGTAGCGCCTTCTTTGTGCATATCCACAAATATTTCGCCTAAAGTGCCATCCTCATACTCACCTGTACGTACGAATACGGTTTGCCCGTCGATAGTAGCTTTTTGTGTAAAGCCACGGCGTTTGTAAGGCAGGCTCTTCTTTTGTACCACGCGCGATAACTGGCGCATGAAGTTGGTATCCTGTGATTTTTCCATAATGGCTATCGCTGCTTCCAAAACCTGCTCAGGGGTGAGGTCGCTTAACCTTACGTTTGCGGCTTCGCCTAATACTTCTTCAACAGTTTCCAGTTTTTCTTCGGCTTCTTCCTTAGTATCTGATTTTGTTGATAGTGGTTGTGATAATTTGCAGCCATCGCGATAAAGCGCATTGGCTTTTAAGCCTAATTGCCATGATAGCTCGTAGCAATCCTTTATCTCATCAACCTTGGCCTCATTTGGCAGGTTAATGGTTTTTGATATAGCGCCCGACAGGAATGGCTGTGCTGCCGCCATCATTTTGATGTGGCCATGTGCGTGGATATAACGCTCGCCTTTTGCACCGCATTTGTTGGCGCAATCAAATATTGGGTAATGCTCTTCTTTCAGGTGTGGCGCGCCTTCAAGGGTCATGGTGCCGCAGATGTACTCGTTGGCCTCGTTAATTTGCTTGCGGCTAAAGCCTAAAGTACGTAATACGTTAAAATCAGCAGCGTTGTATTGTTCAGCAGTGATACCAAGGCGTTTTAAGCACTCTTCGCCTAAGCTCCAGATATTAAATGCGAAGCTGATCTCGAATGCTGATACTAATCCTTTGTCCAGTTTTTCAAGCTCATCCTGGGTAAAGCCTTTTGCTTTAAGCGTATCCACATTAATATGCGGGGCGCCTTTTAAAGTAGCGGCACCTTTGGCGTAGTTAACTATAGCAGTGACCTCATGCTCTTTATAACCTAAGTTGGTTAAAGCTTCGGGAACGGCCTGGTTAATGATTTTGAAATAACCGCCGCCTGATAATTTTTTGAATTTAACTAAAGCGAAATCCGGTTCGATACCGGTAGTATCGCAATCCATTACCAAACCTATAGTGCCTGTTGGGGCAATAACGGTGGTTTGGGCATTGCGGTAGCCATATTGCTCGCCCATTTCAACTGCCTTGTCCCACGCGTTGCATGCGGCAGATAGCAGGTAGTTAGGGCAATAAGTCTGGTCAATTCCGGGAGGAAGTATTTCCAAGCCTTCGTAGTTTTCGGTGGAGTTATAAGCCGCGTAACGGTGGTTGCGCATTACACGCAGCATGTGTTGTTTGTTGTCTTTATAACGGCTGAAAGTGCCTAATTCACGAGCCATTTCGGCTGATGTTGCGTAAGCAGTACCTGTCATGATAGCGGTGATAGCGCCGCCTATAGCGCGGGCCTTGTCGCTGTCGTAAGGAATGCCATTCACCATTAAGGCCGAGCCTAAGTTGGCATAGCCTAAACCTAAGGTGCGGTAATCGTATGATAATTGTGCAACTTCTTTAGATGGGAACTGCGCCATCAGTACAGATATTTCAAGTACGATAGTCCACACACGGCAGGCATGTTCAAAGCCTTTTACATCAAATATGCGTGTTTTTGGGTCGAAGAAATGCGCCAGGTTAATGGATGCCAGGTTACAGGCAGTATTATCAAGGAACATGTATTCAGAGCAAGGGTTTGAAGCATTGATGCGTCCACCTTCGGGGCAGGTATGCCACTCGTTTATGGTGCTGTCATACTGTACACCCGGATCGGCGCAGGCCCAGGCCGCGAAAGCGATATCGTCCCAAAGTTTTTGTGAGGATATGGATTTAATGGTTTTGCCATTCATACGGCCTATCAGATCCCAGCTTTTACCTTCTTTTAGGGCGTGGAAAAAGCTGTTAGGGATACGTACCGAGTTATTTGAATTTTGACCCGATACGGTGCGGTATGCTTCGCCTTCGTAATCAGATGAATAACCTGCGGCTATTAAGGCGGCAACTTTTTTTTCTTCTTCAACTTTCCAGTTTACAAAGCCTTCAATTTCAGGGTGATCAAGGTCAAGGCAAACCATTTTGGCTGCGCGGCGGGTGGTACCGCCTGATTTGATGGCGCCTGCCGCCCTGTCGCCTATTTTCAGGAACGACATTAGGCCTGATGAATAACCGCCGCCTGAAAGTTTTTCGCTTTCGCCGCGGATCTTCGAGAAATTGGTACCAACACCCGAGCCATATTTAAATATGCGTGCTTCGCGAACCCAAAGATCCATGATGCCGCCTTCGTTTACTAAATCATCATCAACCGAAAGGATAAAACATGCATGCGGCTGCGGGCGCTCATAAGCCGAGGTTGATTTGCTAAGTACTTCGGTAACAGGGTCAACAAAATAATGCCCCTGCGGCTTCCCGGTGATGCCGTATGAGGTGTGCAGGCCGGTATTGAACCATTGCGGCGAATTGGGGGCAGCCAGCTGGCCTGTAATGGTATAAACTATTTCGTCATAAAATATATCGGCATCTTTTGGCGATGCGAAATAACCGTAGCGTGAGCCCCAGTCTTTCCAGCAATTAGCCATACGGTGGGCAACCTGTTTAATGCTTTTTTCTGATCCGGTTGAGCCATCGGCCTGGGGCACCATAGCTTTACGGAAATATTTTTGGGCAAGTATATCCGTAGCCACCTGCGACCATGTGGCCGGCACTTCAACGTCATTCATTTCGAACACCGCATCGCCCGATGGGTTGCGGATCACTGATGATCGTTTTTCGTATTTGAAAAGATCAAACACATTTACGCCTTCTTTGGTGAAGTACCTGTCAACCTTTAGCCCTTTACCGCCAGGGTTGGTTGTTTTCTTTGTAGATTTGTTGCCCATTTTCGTCAGTTATTATAGTTAATGTTTAGCAAAAAACTTTTTAGGGGTTTTTAATCAAATCTATTGTTCTACATAACACCAGCCAATTCAGAGTTTTCCACACCGTGTTGGGAAGGCACGCATAATCCCTGCGGATGCTTTTAATTTATTAGTTTACAACAATTTAACCCTGTGGAAAACTTAAATTAACAAATTTTCGGCGGCCTATTGGTTAATTTTCAGTATGTTATGTGCTGTGTTAATAATAGAGGCATTTGGAGCAAAGCAACGCGATTTGTTAACATTGGCCGGTGGTTTATTAAAATTAAACACAAATGATCAATTAAGTGGAATTGTACCTGGTATAACTTTAATATCGTCGTTTTGAATGGCCTTTTTGCTTTTTTGTACCGAACCTTCTTTTAACTTACCAAACTGGTAATTGACACCAATATTAAAACGTCGGTAAACAATATCGTTATGGGAGGTTTGGATGAATTTCGGATCGTTATAGGTGTACTTGTAATTTAAATATTTGAGATAAGGGTTGCTTACCGAACCGCTGATAATTAATTTTTTGTTAAAAATTGATTTCGAAAGACTCAAAGAGGTGTAATAATAAGGGCTCGACGTTCCCTGCAATGTAATTGCCGGGCTGTAATACTGAAAGTTGAACCCTGTGCGCCAGTCATGGTCTAATTTATAACCTATGTAAAGGTTCCCATTACCGGTAAAGGCCTTACGGCTATACAAGGCCGAATCGATGGTGCCTTTTAACATAACGTATGCCGCCTGCGCATTTAGGCTTAAATTTACTTTAGAGCCAATAGGCCAGTTAACATTAAAGTCGGTTTCCAGGTTATTATTCTGGCCGATATTTTTATAAGTGCCGCGGGTTATGCCATCGGCACCCAAAGTGCTGATGTATTGTATCGTATTGTCTGAAAAAGAATAGCTAAGCCCGGCATTGATCGAAGCGTTGTTAAAAATGCTGTAGGTAACACTAAGCACATGGTTTATTTCGGGCTTTAAGTAAGGGTTGCCATAATTAATAAAATTGGGGTCTTGCTTATCTACATAAGGGTTCAGCTGCATAATGCCCGGGCGTTCAATACGGTCGGTGTAGCCAAGGTTTATACTGGTAAACTGGCTTAATTTGCTTTGAACAGCAATTGCCGGTACCAGGTTAGTGTAGCCGGGTACCTGGGTTGTGCCTTCGCCCTGAAAGTCAGCCTGCACATCAGTTTTTTCGAGCCTTAAACCGGCTTTTACAGTCCATTTTTTCAGATTTAACTGGTACGAGTTATAAACGCTGTAAATATCCTGATCATAACTAAATTGCCCCGAATTGTCCGCGCCCGAAGGATCAATATCGCCAGCCGTATAATTGCTGAAATTATTACGCAGGATAGTTTTTAGCCCACCTTCAATATCCAGCTGTTTTAACGGCTGTGTATAATCAAGCTGAATAGTATGCTCATTAGTGCCCGACTGGTTATTCTGCTCATAATCAGGCAAACTGTAATTTACCAATTGCGACGCAGTGAGCAAATTTTGCTGGTTGTAATTTGTTGAGCTAAACCGATAGGAGAATGACAGCAGTTGCGATTTATTTCTTTTAAAGCCTAACTGATAATCAAGCCCCAGGTCATATCCATGCTGGTGGTTTTCGCCGTCGTTATCTAATTGGTACGTATGCCTTATGCTATCTGTTTGCTGTGTGAATACGCTGCCTGTGCGATGGCTGTTGGCGGCATTGTACCCTATAATGGCCGAAATAAGGTTCAGGCTATCAATTTCATAACTGATCTGGGTAGATATATAGCCCTGCTTGCTTTTGGTTTGCGCAGAGCCCATTTGATCGATGATTGAATTTGCACTGTTGCGCACTATTGTATACGTGGTTAAGGGCGTATTATATTCATTCCATCCGCCGTAGGCTGATAAGGATAGCTTGCCGCTTTTTAAATTGAACGACCCATAGCTCCTGGGGCCATTAGGGAATTTGTAGCTGGCGCCTATATTCCCGCTATAGCCATCTGTTATTTTTTTTATGGTGATGATGTTAATAATACCCGCAAGGCCCTCACTATCATACTTTGCCGGGGGGATGGTGATCACCTCGATACTTTGGATGTTACTGGCAGACATGCTCCTGAATATTTCTTTAGGGTCGTTCACTACCAACGATGAGGAATGCCCGTCAATAAGCACCTTAAAGCTGGTGCTTCCTTTCAGCTTCACGTTATCATCAGCATCTACCGAAACCAAGGGCACTTTTCTGAGCATATCCAGTAAACTATTGATCTTGTTTTCGGGGTCGGCCTGCACATTATAGGTTAAACGGTCAACCTCCTGTTTTACCAGCGGCGAACGGGCCGCTATAACAACCTCTTTTAATTCTACCAGGTCAGGATCTAAGTAAATGGGAGATAGGGCTATGTCAGTCGCATCATCTATAGCATTATTATACAAATGATAGCCCATTAAAGTTATCCTCAGCAAATGCGCCGAATTATCGTTTATACTGAGTTCAAATTTTCCGGTACTATCCGTATTGGTACGGCCAATTAATTGCAGGTCGTCCTTTTTAAGCAGCTCAACCATGGCAAATACTATGGGCTTTTTTGAACCGGAATCATAAACCGAGCCTGTGATCTTCCTTTTAGCGGCACTCGCCTGGTTACCGGCCTGTATTAAAATACTCTGATCAATCTGCCTGAAGGAAAGATCGGTGTTTTTAAGCAGCTCAAATAAGGTTTGCTCAACCGTGCGGCTGCTTAATGGCAGGTTTAGGTTATTGAGCGCGCTGATCTCGGGTTTTCTGTAAAAGAAACGCAAGGTGGTTTGCGCTTCAATTTGGCCAATAGCGGCAATAAGCGATTGTTGTTTAAGGCCCACCGTAACCTTTTGTATGGTCATATCCTGGCTTCTGACGGTAGATGCCAGCATCAGTTGCAGGGTTATCAGCATTATAATTATGGTAAGAAAACTTACACGCATAAACTGTTTTATTAGTGGCTTAACACCGGTGTTATTTTTACAAGCAGCGCATAAATTGCCCTGTCGCTGCATTTGTGCAGAAAAATTCATATTTTTAAAAGTTTTAATTGATTTACTAAAGTGATTTAAAACATTCCCGGCACATCCGGGCGACCTGTGGGCCGATTGCAGTCGGCTTACAGGTTATTTTCTCCCCCTGCCTGGCAGGTTAAGTTTATTTTTGTTAGGATAACTTAATCACATCCCTTACCATCAATCACAATCGTATGATCAGCACGATAATGAAATGCGGCATTGTTGAATGCACATATTACTTTAAGTATTTGGTTGATGTTTTTGCCCTTTAAGGCAGTTCCCGAGAAACGGCAGTTCTTTATTTTATCGTTGGCAAAGCTTATTTGTACTTTAAATTGCTGCTGTAATATTTTGGCGGCATCTTCAAAAGTAATATCCTCAAAATGCAGGTCGTTTTGCTGCCAGCTTACCACCTGTGCGGCGTTTACCGTTTTTTGTATATGCGTACTGCTTTTGGTATCATAAGTGATCTGCTGATCGGGTGTTATATACCCTATCACCCCTTTACCGTCGGCCACACTTACTTTGCCCCGTGTAACGGTTACCACTATCCTGCCCGACTCCCGGCCGGCATTAATATCAAAGGCGGTACCCAAAACAGTGGTTACCACTTTACCGGTATGAACAATAAATGGTTTCGACTTGTCGTGGATGATATCAAAATAAGCCTCGCCTGATAAGTAAACTTCCCTGGTTTTACCATTAAAAACTTTTGGGTATTTTAACTCCGAACCCGCGTTCACAAAAACAGTGCTTCCATCGGCCAGGGTAATTTGCTGCTTCTGGTTTAGCGGAACCTGCATCGCTATCATATTATCAGGCGTAAGCCAGCCATGAATAGCAGGCCAGCTTATAAACAGGGTAAAAAAAATGGTTATAACGGCAGCAATGGCTGCCACGGTTTTCCACAACGTGTTTTGGTATAAGGGAACAATTTTTTTAACGGGCGTAATTGTTCCCTGTATTTCTGCAAAAACATCATTCAGCCATTTTTCCCTTGCCATGGCGCTTAGGTGTTGCCACTCACTATCGGCATTGTTATGTTCCGATAGCCATTGCTCTACCAACTCCTTTTCCTGTGCAGAGATGTTTCCCTGCAAATAACGGTCTAATAAATAAGCTATATCCTGACGACTCATATCGGGTGATTTTACCAATTGTCGTTTAACCCGGGCAGTAGTACCGAAAATATTTTTAATTATTTTAAAATGGGTGAAATTTTCTCTTTTCGTGAAACTGTTTTATCAATTAGATGAGAAATAGCCTTTGGCTTAAACGACCCTTTTTTTGTCGCGGATCGCCCTCACCGCGATGGATTCAATATTTTATTTTTGATCTTTACATAGCAAAACAGATCGGGAAAATCACAAACTAAAACCAAGCAAATGAGAAAAGTAATTTATGCAATCAACACGACCTTAGATGGCTGCTGCGACCATACCAAATTCTATGCCAACGAAGATACGATGGAGTATTTTACGCACCTCACGCAGGATGCCGACACATTTGTTTACGGCCGTAAAACCTACGAGTTGATGGTTCCGTATTGGCCCGACGTAGCGAAAAACCCTTCCGGGGATAGAAAAGAAGATATCGAATTTGCGCAGGCATTTGACGCCGTCGACAAAATTGTTGTTTTCTCACGATCATTAGACAGCCCTGAAGGAAAAAAAACGAGCATTTTTCGTACGGGCCTTCAGAACGAAATACTTAAATTGAAACAAGAACAAGGCAAAAATATTTTAACGGGGGGTGTAACTATTCCTTCGCAACTTGCACAGCTTGGTTTGATTGATGAATATCATTTTGTGGTTCACCCGATAGTTATAGGAGAAGGGAGACGGTTGTTTGAAGGTATCAACCTGCATGAGAAACTACAATTAAAACTTGTTGGGTCGATTGTTTTTAAGTCGGGGTCTGTTGCGCTTCGGTACTTGAAACAATAAGCGAAAAATCTGCGACAAAAGCGATATTTCTATTTCGTCGCAAATTACTTGTTTGAAGGAGTTCTCCGCTATGCTGATCCTGGCGCATAGCAGCTTTTGTTCAGGTTAGTTGAAAGTATTCCGGAACGCCAAAGGTGAAAGCCCGGTTTTGGCCTTGAACAAGCGGCTGAACGATTGCGGATGTTCAAAGCCTAATTCATAGGAAATTTCGCTCACTGATAGCTCTGTGGTGGATATTTTTTCCTTGGCTTTCTCGATCATTTTGTCCTGGATGTGCTGTTGCGTATTGCGCCCTGTCAGTACTTTCAGTAAACCGCTTAAGTAGTTGGGCGATATATTTAATTTTTCGGCTATATATTGAACGCTGGGGAGGCCCCGCGTTAATAAATCGTCGCTATTAAAATAGGTGGTCAATATATCCTCCAGGCGGCCAAGAATTTGATGGTTTTCAATTTTCCGCGTGAGGAACTGGCGGTGGTAGAACCGGTCGGCGTAATTCAGCAACACTTCGATCTGGGATATGATGATATCCTGGCTGAATTTATCCGTATTGGCATGGTATTCCATTTGAATATTCTGCATAATGCCAATAATGATGGCCTCTTCCTTTTCCGTCAGGAATAAAGCTTCATTCACGGTATAGTCAAAATATTCATACCGCTTCATGGATTTGGCCAGCGGTGTATTCCACAAAAAGTCCGGATGGATATAAAGCGTCCATCCGGACATTGGGGGTGCCTTTGCATCTTCGTTTATATTTACCGGCCCAAATAACTGGCCCGGGGCAATAAAGTACATTATCCCTTCATGAAAATCATAATGCTGCTGGCCATATTTAAATTTACCGGCGCTATGACGTTTTAATGAAACGGAATAAAAATCAAACACCATGCTACCGGGCCTTTTTCCCGGCGGCCGTTTAAGCGTTTCCAGGTTAATCAAGCTGATCAGGGGATGTTCCGGCCTAGGCAAGCCCATTAAGCGGTGAAGCTCACTGATGGTTTTGATCCGGTGTGGTTCTGCAGCTGCCATAGGGCAATATACTTATTGTTGATGATAAACTGCGGCAAATTCTTTGGTAAAATCCTTCAATTTTACTTTTCCCAGCGTTGGCCTGGTACGATAATAATCTTCATATATCTTTCCGTTATGGGTGTTGGCATTCATTACGACAAAGCTTTCGGCAAAGCTGGCATTCATCCCAAAGGCTTTCAACCCATTCAGCAGTTGTTCATCAGTAATAATTATCCATTTCAAATCGGGCTTGCCGATAGCTGCGCCTAAAATACCTGCCACTTCATTGCAGGTAAGTTCTTCACTTGCTATATAACGCACTTTTCTGTTTGCCGGCTGTTGGCTTGTTAGTTCTTCGGCTATCGCGGCGGCAATATCTATCGGCGAAACCAGGAGTACCGTATCATCTGCTCCATAATTTGAAGCGATAACATCTTGTGTTTTTATGCTGTTTATATAGGCTAACAAATTTTTGTAAAACCCAACCGGGCGCATAAATGTAATAGCTACATCAGGCGGCAGTTGTTTTAAAATGTTTTCCGCATGGTGATGAATAATAAGCAGGCCACTGTCTTTATCCAGATGGGCGCCAATGCTGCTCAAATAAACTACACGCTTTACACCCGATCGCCTGATCGCTTGTACATAGTTACCGGTAATTTCGTTTGCAAGTGTTATTACATCGTTTACACTATTATTCGGGTCGGCGAAGTTGCCGCCCGGGGCAAGCATACAATAAACGGCATCGGCACCTGTAAAAGTAGCGGTTAAAAAATCAACGTCTTCCATTGTACCTATAGCGGCTTTTGCACCCAGGGCTTCAATGGCTGCCTGTTTTTCGGGTTTACTGCTGATGACCGTAACCGAATGCCCTTGCTTTATTAACTCCTCTGTCAGCGGTGTACTTACGTAGCCCAGCGAACCTGTAACAACTATTTTCATCTTTTAATTTTTTTTTAGTGGTGATGAAGCTATCGGTAAACTGATGGGTTGATAGCTTTTATTTTTTTGTACAACAAAGGTCGCACAGTAGCATAAAAACAAGTTAACAGAATCTAAGGAACTTGTAACACAATCTAAGGATCGTATGATCGGAGTGAAAAATGTATGTGATTAAATTAGAAAACTAATAATAAACATCAGCAAACATTACTTCCCCAACCAGTTGATCAGCACCGAGGTAAGGCCGATAAGTGTTATTGATTGCCGTAAATGTTTGAGCGCCGCTGTTAGTTGATTTTTTACCGTTTGTTCAGATAGATTGAGCTTTTGGGCTATCTCGGTTACGGTATGGTGTTCGTTACGGCTTAATAAATATATCTGTTTGGTTTTGGGCGATAGCTGTTCTAAAGCCTTGTTTATTGTTTCCTGTAATTCTTTAGCCTCCAGTTGCTGCTCTATTCCGGGCGAATAGTTTTCTGCTAATGATTGTAACAGCGCATCGTAATTCTGGCGGTTAACGTTACGCCGTATTTTATCAATAATGCGATAACGTATAGCAGCAAACAGGTATGACTGCAAATTCCCCGAAATGGATAATGACTGCCTGTCTTCCCATATCCTTACAAAAACATCGTGCAGCACATCCCTTGCATCATCCAGGCTATACAGCTTTGATGATGCGAAACCGGCAAGGCTTTCGGCATAGCGCTTATATATTTCGGTAAATGCTTCCCGGTTATCTTGTTTTAAAAGATGAACTAATTCAATATCTGATAGATCTTTTGCTACAGGCATGGCAGAAACGAATATAGTATTATTACATGATCAGACCAATAATATTGAATGGCCTTAGCGTGGCATATAACAAGGGCTTGTGATTTGCTGATGTTACATCATAGCTTATTTATGATAGTTTTTATTTAATTTAGATACAATTTAAAAATCAACATGACTATACCCAAACAGGCTAAACTAATAATCACGCTATGCTGCCTTTGCGGCTTAATGGCCGCCTGCAATAAATTTGGCGCCATTGGCGATACTATAAACTTTCGTACAACAAAACCACAACTGGAAACTGCGATAGATAGCCTGTATGCCAAATACCCGCAGTATAAGCTGCCTGCAAAATGGGCAAAGTATAATAATTTCCCGGTAAAGAACCCCGAGTACCTGGAAACCAAAATATTCTATTTTAAATCGCAGCCCGAAGAAATGTATTACATATCCCTGATAGATGATTCGGTAATGACTGGCGATTCAGCCCGGACGGGCCTTGCCATACGGGCCGTTAACCGTGGCGATGGCACACTTTTGAAAGAAGATAATATTGATTTTGAAGATGGGAAAAGAATGGAAAAACGCTTTAATGATGAGATCGTCTCTAAACTTGAAGCATTAACCAAAACCAAAGCTAAGGAAGAAGAATAACCCACAAAAAAAGCGATGGGGCTTAAATCCATCGCTCTTAATATTAATATTTCAGTAAAATAATCTGGTAATCACTCCATCACCAAATCACGCAGTCACTAATTACTAATCAATCAGGCTCACCTTTAACATATTGGTTTTGCCTTGTTTAAATATAGGCACAGCCGCGGTGTTTATCACCACTTCGCCGGCTTGTATAAGGTTTTGATTTTTCAGCATGTTGTTTACATCGCTTATGGTTTTGTCGGTACTTTCCAGCTGGTCATAATAAAAAGCGCGTACGCCCCAAACCAGGCTAAGTGCATTCAGCAATTGCTTGTTTGATGTAAATATGTAAGTGCTTGCCTTAGGGCGGTAACTTGATATTTCGAAAGCGGTATAGCCCGATACCGTCATAGATACAATCCCTACGGCATTGGTATGCTCAGCTAAATAAACCGCCGAACCACAAACCGCGTCGCTTAAGTAATTGGTCGACAAGGGATCGGTATTTGTTTCTTTTGCCGAGTTGAAAGGATAGCCAAGCTCTTCAACATTACGTACAATTTTCGCCATCGTTTCAATAACTATCACCGGGAACTCGCCAACTGATGTTTCGCCGCTAAGCATTACCGCGTCGGCGCCGTCTAATACTGAGTTGGCTACATCGTTCACCTCGGCGCGGGTTGGGCGTGGGGTGGTGATCATCGATTCCAGCATCTGGGTGGCTACAATTACCGGTTTTGATGCCGCGCGGCATTTGCGGGCTATCATTTTTTGCAGTAATGGCACTTCTTCCATCGGCATTTCCACGCCAAGATCGCCACGGGCAACCATTACGCCATCGGTTACGGCTATTATGGCATCAATATTATCAATGGCTTCGGGTTTTTCAATTTTGGCTATTACACGTGCCGAACTGCCGCTTTGGCTGATGATCTGCTTTAATTGTATAATATCCTCGGCATTACGTACAAACGAAAGGCCTATCCATTCCACATCAAACTGTAAAACAAATTTAAGGTTTACCAAATCCTCTTCGGTTAAGCTGGGGATAGATACCTTGGTATTAGGCAGGTTAACGCCCTTGCGCGATGTTAATATACCGCCATGTATAACCTCGCATATCACAGTATCCTTACGGTTGGTTTCTATTACCTTCATCTGGATCTTTCCGTCGTCGAGCAAAATTATCTCGTTGGCCTGCACATCCTGCGGAAAGGTGTCGTAAGTAATATATATCTGGTTATCGTCGCCTATGCACTCGTGGGTGGTTATTTTAATATGTGTGCCGTTTACCAGGTGTATGCCGCCGTCTTTTACCAGCCCGATGCGGATCTTGGGGCCCTGCAAGTCGGCAAGGATACCCACATTGGTTTTATATTGTTCGTTTATTTCGCGTATGGTATCGATAATTTTTTTGTGGTCTTCGGGCCTGCCGTGCGAAAAATTAAGGCGGCAAACGTTTACGCCGGCCTTTATCATGGCTAATAAAACATCTTTGGGCGCGGATGCCGGGCCCATGGTGGCAACTATTTTGGTACGGTTATAATATAATTTCATAATAATCAGGTTAAACTGGCGCTTTACTTTGTTAATAGTGTAAAAGTGACACGCTCAAATTCTGCGCTAAAATAGAAGATTTTCACGTGATTTTATTTTTTTTGGATCAATCTTTACCGCCGCAACAATTTCGGGTATGCGGTTTAGGCCCGATATCAGCCTTTCAAGGTCTTCCTCGTCGATATAATTTCTTATCATTAAAAAATAATCTGTTTTGCGCATTTCGGGAATTAAGTAGCCATCGGTGCCTTTATTGGCTATAAAATAAAAATCAGTATCGCTGGCTTCCCAATGATAGGTGTACATCGAGAAGTAAACAGGCTCGGGAGTTTGATTAATATCAATCCCCAGATCGTCGTTTTTAAGGAAATTAAAATCGAGGTACTTGTTAATAAGATAACAAATACGGTAATCTTTTAGCGAAGTTGTAACTGCAATCAGCACAAAATCAAGATCGATCTCAAACTTTAATATTTTTCTGTTCAAAATCATTACATTTGCGGCCTGTAAAAATACAAATTGAAACCTTATACAAATAATAATTTTGTTGGGCTAATATGTAAAAAGTTTTAGATTTGATATTTAACAGAATTTATTTTTCTTTGCACTGAATTTTTATTAATCATTAAACTATAAGACTATGTCTGATATCGCTTCAAGAGTAAAAGCTATAATCGTAGAAAAATTGGGAGTTGACGAGAACGAAGTAACCCCGGAAGCTAGCTTCACCAATGATCTTGGTGCAGATTCTTTAGACACCGTGGAACTGATCATGGAGTTTGAAAAAGAATTTAACGTGGCTATCCCTGACGATCAGGCTGAAACTATTGGTACAGTAGGCCAAGCCATTGCTTACCTTGAAAAAAACGTTAAATAACTCCTAAACTTACTAAATGGAGTTAAAGAGAGTTGTAGTAACCGGGCTTGGGGCACTTACCCCAATTGGCAACAGCGTACCCGAATATTGGGAAGCTTTGATCAAAGGGGTAAGTGGCGCAGGGCCTATTAAGAGTTTTGATACCTCAAAATTCAAAACTAAATTTGCGTGCGAACTGAAAGGTTTTGACGCAGATGCCTTTTTAGGCCGTAAGGATGCCCGCAAGCTGGATCCTTTTGTTCAATACGCCCTATATTCTACAGAAGAAGCCGTTAAAGATGCCGGACTGGATTTCAGCAAGCTGGATACCAGCCGTATTGGTGTTATATGGGGCTCAGGCATTGGTGGTTTAAAAACTTTTTTGGATGAGGTAACCGGTTTCGCCAGGGGCGATGGTACACCTCATATCAACCCGTTTTTTATCCCCAAAATGATCGCCGATATAGCTCCGGGCCATATTTCAATCAAATATGGTTTACGCGGGCCAAACTTTACTACAGTTTCGGCATGTGCTTCATCAAACAACGCGCTTATTGATGCCTTTACCTACATACGTATGGGTAAGGCAAACATGTTTGTTACCGGTGGCTCCGAAGCTATCATTAACGAGGCAGGCATTGGTGGCTTTAACGCCATGCACGCGCTGTCGACCCGTAATGACGACCCGGCCACAGCATCGCGCCCGTTTGACCTTGACCGCGATGGTTTTGTGGCAGGCGAAGGCGCAGGTACCCTTATATTAGAGGAACTGGAACACGCCAAAGCGCGTGGCGCTAAAATTTATGCCGAAATGATAGGCGGTGGCATGAGTGCCGATGCTTACCACATGACGGCCCCGCACCCCGACGGACTTGGCGCAGCCATTGTAATGAAGGAAGCTTTAAGGGATGCCGGCATAAGCCCCGAAGATATTGACTATGTAAACGTACATGGCACATCAACACCAATTGGCGATCCGCAGGAAATTAAAGCCATACAGTCGGTTTTTGGCGACCACGCTTATAAGATAAATATCAGCGCGACAAAATCTATGACGGGGCACTTATTGGGTGCAGCCGGCGCGGTTGAGGCTATTGCTACTTTATTAGCTATGAAACATGGTATCATCCCGCCAACCATCAACCACTTTACCGATGACCCGGCGTTTGACCCGCGTATAAACTTTACATTTAATACCGCCCAAAAAAGAGAGGTAAGGGTGGCCCAAAGCAACGGATTTGGCTTTGGTGGACATAATGCTTCTGTAATTTTTAGAAAGTTAGAAGATTAAAAATTTAGATGCCTATAAGTCGTTTCTACAAACTCTATTTATCGCCTAACAGAAAATACGTAAAGATCTTAAAGAATTTGCTCGGGTTTGTGCCGGGCAATTTGTCGTTATACAAGCTTGCCTTTCGCCATAAATCCGTAGCGCAAAACATCAAAAAAGGAGTAAAGAACAGTAATGAGCGCCTTGAATTTTTGGGCGATGCCGTTTTAGGCAGCGTTGTTGCCGAAGTGCTGTTTAAACTATACCCTTACGAGGACGAGGGCTTTTTAACTGAATTGCGCTCGAAGATAGTAAGCCGTGTAAACCTTAACCAGCTTGCCCGTAAATTAGGCTTTGATAAGTTGATAGAGTTTGATAACCGCGCCCTTAATTCATCGCGGCAGGGCTCATTATTAGGCGATGCCTTTGAAGCCCTGGTAGGCGCTGTTTATTTGGATAAGGGATATGACTTTACCCGCAATTTTTTGGTGAACCACATCATCAAATCACATATTGATATCCACAAGCTGGAGCAAACCGAAACCAATTTCAAAAGTAAACTGATTGAGTGGTGCCAGCGCCATAGCAAAGACATCAGCTTTGACCTGGTTAACAACCTCGACGGCGAAAACACAAAACTATTTACCGTACAAGCCAGTGTTGATGGCGAAATAGTAGGCCTGGGAAAAGAATTCAGCAAAAAGAATGCGGAGAAGCTTGCCGCCGAAAAAGCCTGCGAAACATTGGGGATATAAAAAATACGAATTAGAACCAATTCGTGTTAATTCTAATATAACTTTTGTAACGGCATCCCGTCCTTATGCTTGTTATAATACTCCAGGTACTTTTTAATGTGGCTTATCAGTTCATAATCGTTCCACTCTTTTATGTCTTCGTATGATGGGGTATATTGCTGCATAAATTTTACCACATCGCTATCGGGCAAAGCGGTAACCCGTTTAACTAATTGTTTGTTATAGCGTTTATCCACCTGTATGGCTTCCATTTCGCTTTTTGAAAACCTGATGAACCTGCGTTCGTTTGCCGCGTCGCGGCTGAACATTTCATAAAACCCCGTTATCGGCGAGCCGCCAAACGGTAAAAATGCCGTTATTGGCGGCTTGCCATCAAAATACAAGCCTTTACTGCGGTAGGTATTCACTACGTCATTCATTTCCTGCTGGGCGCTTTTTGCTTTTATAGTCACCTCATCCAAATGAACTATGGGCTGCATGTATATAAACATATCGTTTAAGCTGCTTATGGTTACCTTTAGCTGCGTATAGCCATTTTTATTAAAAACCAGTGTATCGCCCATGGCAACTTTAATATTAAACACACCAAGCTCATCACTCACCATAGTACTCAGGCTTCGCATATCGGTAACTGTTACCTGCGCTATCCTTTCCGACGAGCTTTTCTTGTAGATCATGCCACTTAGGGCAACCTCGTGCTGGGCGGATGCAAAAAAGGGCAGGCAGTAAAGGGGTAGGAGGATAATATATGTTTTGATATTCCGGAAGCTCATGTTCAAATAATAACGTAAACTTATTAATTGTATGTGGTACTAAGTGTAAAAAAATGTTAATGTTGCCCGGCTATGGGGCGGTACAGCTATAAAATACACCAACTAATCACCAGGCGCTAACCGCTATCACTAAAATAATTATCTTTGCATATGATAAAATCCATGACAGGGTATGGAATTGCCACTTTTGATGCAGGCAGTGCAAAATATACCGTTGAGATAAAATCCCTGAACAGTAAATTTCTTGAGCTTACCTTACGCTTACCAAAAATATTTTCTGATAAAGAGTTCCAGCTGCGCAATGATTGCAATAAGCAGATAGAGCGCGGCAAGGTAAACCTGGCCATTACCGTTGAGCAGCAAAGCGGCGTTACAAAAGCCGCCGGTATTGATACCGCCTTGTTGAAAAACTACTATGAGCAATTAAAAGCGGTAAGTAACGATCTGGGCGAACCTGCAACCAACCTGCTGCAATTGGCCCTTGGCTTACCCGAAGTGGTAAAATACGACGAGGAAACCGTATCGGAAGATGAATGGAAATTGGTTGAAAAAACTTTTAACCAGGCAGTGGCCGCTTTTCAGCAGTTCAGGACTGATGAGGGGAATGTATTGGAGCAGGATTTGAAGTATCGTATAAATATCATTTTACAAAACCTGAAACTGGTTGAGGTTGAAGAACCCAAACGTGTACCATTGATTCGCGAACGGCTGAACCAGTTTTTGCTGGAAGCCACCAACCGCGAAGCCATCGATCAAAACCGTTTTGAGCAGGAGTTGATCTATTATATTGATAAACTGGATATTACCGAAGAGAAAATAAGGCTGAAAGCACATTGCGATTATTTTATCGAAACGCTTAAAAACGCTGATGCCAATGGCAAAAAGCTGGGTTTTATAGCACAGGAAATTGGCCGCGAGGTAAATACGCTGGGCTCAAAATCCAACGATGCCACCATGCAAAAATTGGTAGTGGGTATGAAGGAAGAGCTGGAAAAAATTAAGGAACAATTGCTAAACGTGTTGTAATGTTGAAAGGTTGGAAAGTTGTAAGGTTGAAATGTTGTTATAACATTCGACAAGAATAACTTTTCAACCTTACAACTTTACAACTTTCCAACAAAAAATGAAACAGGGTAAACTCATCATATTCTCAGCGCCATCCGGAGCCGGTAAAACTACCATAGTACAGCACCTGCTTACTAAAATACCTGAACTGGAATTTTCTATTTCGGCTACTACCAGGCCACCGCGCGGCGATGAAAAGAATAAACAGCATTATTACTTTATTACCAAGGAAGAATTTTTGCACCGTATAGCCACAAAGCAGTTTGTTGAGTTTGAGGAAGTTTATTCAGGCACCTTTTATGGCACCCTGCGCACAGAGATAGAGCGTATATGGAAAAAAGGCAAAACTGTAATATTTGATATTGATGTAGAGGGTGGCCTGCACCTTAAACGCAAATATGGCGAACAGGCATTGGCAATATTCGTACAGCCGCCATCATTGGAGGTGCTTGTTGAACGGTTAACAGGCCGGGGAACAGACAGCCCGGAAAAGCTAAAAGAACGCTTTGCCAAAGCAGAAAAAGAGTTGAAGTACGCACCGAAATTTGATATTATCCTAAAAAATTACGATCTTCAAACGGCATGTGAGGAAGCAGAGAAATTGGTAAAGCATTTCATCGGGAATATTTAGTTTGCAGTTTTAGGTTTGCAGTTTGCTTTTTGATAGATGGGAACATACAAAGATCTATTATTATACAAAAAGAGCTTTACCCTCGCCATGGAAATATATGTGGTGACTAAGCATTTTCCTAAAGAAGAAACATACTCATTAACAGATCAGATACGGCGCTCTTCCCGCTCTATAAATATTTGTGCCATCGAAGCTTATCGCAAACGAATATATCCTAATCATTTTATTAGTAAATTAACAGATGTGGATATGAAAACAGTGAAACACAGGGATGGCTGGAGTTTTCAAAAGAATGTAATTATATTTCAAAAGAAGTTTATGAAAAGTTATATTCGTTATCTGATGAGATAGGACGGATTGTTCAATATATGATTGATAATCCCGGGAAATTTGGAGCTGGATAAATTACTGCAAACTGCAAACTAAAAACTGCAAACTAATGAAGGTAGGCTTATTGTTCGGTTCTTTTAATCCAGTACACATCGGCCATTTAATTATAGCAAATTACATGGCCAACTACACCGACCTTGATAAAGTGTGGCTGGTAGTATCTCCCCAAAACCCACTAAAAAAATACGGCGACCTGATCAATACTTACGACAGGCTGGAGATGGCCAAACTGGCTACAGATAATTCCAAGAATCTTTCCGTAAGCGATGTAGAGCTAAAACTTCCGCAGCCATCCTACACCATTGATACACTTGCCCATCTGAAAGAAAAATACCCCCATCACGAGTTCGCGATCATTATGGGATCGGATAACCTGGTATCGTTGCCCAAATGGAAAAACTTTAAGCTGATACTGCGCGATTACCGCATTTATGTTTACCCTCGCCCTGGCTATGAAAATGCCGAATACGCCTCACATCCCTCGGTAACTATCACCATGACACCATTGATGGAGCTATCGGCAACATTCATCCGCAAATCATTAGCCGAGAAAAAAGATGTACGCTATTTTGTGCCCGATGCAGTGCTTGATTTTATTGAAAGCAAAAACCTGTACGGCAAAGTTAAATAACTCTTAATCCTGCGTTATTGGCTCATGATGCGCATGGCAGGCCTCAGCACATACACGGCATGCTTGTGCACAATGCCGGCAATGCTCATGCTGATGTTTCCCGCACTCATCGGCACACATGCGGCAAACTTCCTCGCATAAAACCAAATACTGGTGGCCTATATCGGATTTTCGCTGTAGTAAACGGGCTGCTTGTGCGCATATATCGGCACAATCCCTGTCGAGGCTGATGCATTTGGCCATCATGGCAATATCTTTTTCCTGCAGGCATGCGCTGGCGCAATTTTCGCAGGCTAACACGCAATCCAATAATTTTTGGATAAGCGCCGAATGATCGTGGTTTTTCATATCAGGTAGATTAGTTATAGATACTACTTGCGGGGTGAGGTAATTGTTTTGGAGGATATTAAATCAATTCGGGCTAAATATTAAAAAGTCGTATATTTAACATAATAAAGGAGGATGAATATGTTGACTAAAGATAAAATGAAAGAACTGATCAATCATATGCCTGAAAATTTTTCTGCTGATGATATCATCGAACAGATTATTTTGTTGCAAAAAATTGAAATAGCACGTAAGCAAGTTCAGGATGGCGATTTTTTAACCGAAGAAGAGTTAGATAAAGAGGTTAATCAGTGGGATTGAAAATTATTATTCTAAAATTGCCTTAAAGGATTTAAAAGGGATCTATGATTATATTCGCAGAGATTCTTTTCACTACGCCAAAAAGGAAGAAAAATCAATTCGCTTAGCTATTCAAAAACTTAAACAAACTCCCTTATTGGGTAAGAAATTTGAAAAGTCGGATGATGAATTTACAAGGGAGTTAATTTTCAAAAACTACCGCATAATCTATGATATTGTTCAAGATAAGCACATAACCATTCTTACTATCCATCATCACGCACGCCTCATAGGCAATAACCCCGCTTTCAAAGACGACGAATAACCATACTTTTGCATAGTGAGCGAAAAAACAATACTTAAACTGCAACTGCCTACCGACCCAACCTGGGTTAAAAACGTAGTAGAAAGCAATATTGAAGAAATTTTAACCGATCATGCTTTTTGCGAACAAAAAGCGGCCAGCAATGCTATTACGCTTATTGTCCAGAATCCAAATCTGAGCGACCTGGTGCAGGAGATGATCGCTTTAGCGCAGGAAGAAATGGATCATTTTAAGCGCGTACACGAAATAATTTTACAACGTGGCTTTGTACTTGGCCGCGAGCGCAAGGATAATTACGTAGGCGAACTGCAAAAGTTTATTGTAAAAGGTGGGGGCCGCACATCGCAGTTGGTTGACCGCCTGCTGTTTTCCGCGATGATAGAGGCGCGTAGCTGCGAGCGGTTTAAAGTGCTGTCGGAAAATATTAATGATGCCGCATTAGCTGAATTTTATTACGAGCTGATGGTAAGCGAGGCCACGCATTATGCCACCTTTATCCGCCTGGCTAAAAAATATGCCGATGGCATTGATGTTGACAAACGCTGGAAGGAATACTTAGACCATGAAGCCATAGTGATACAAAATTACGGCAAAATGGAACGGATACACGGGTAGGGTTTAGTCTCAAGTCCTGAGTCTTTAGTCTGGAGTCAATAAATGGACTCAGGACTTTAGACTAGAGACTTAGGACTTGAGCCACATTCTTCAAATAATTATCCATCATCGCAATATCGGCCACATCGTTTATATAGCCTATATACATATCCGGGCGGATGATGAGCGCCTTTTGCTCGTGTGGGTTTGCTTCAAATGCTTCAAAAACGTCAAGGTTTTTGCTCGAAGGCGGTAGATAAAAAAAGTTGAGCACGCCCTGGTAATGTGTAGTTATCCATTTGGCTACAGTGAATAGGAACATTTCATCAAACTTGCCTAAAATAATAAGCGTAAAACCGGGCTTACTGCACCATTCGTGCAGGTCGGTTTCTGTTTGCAGCTTTTCGTCGAAGAGTTTTAGATAAGGCAGCCTGTCGCCGGCTTTTACTTTAGTGGCTTTGCTTAAATGCAGGTTTATGTTGCTATCGCGATAGGATATTTCAATTTGCGATACGCGCTTAAAAAATTCCGACTTGATCTTTTCGCTTTTCCACGCAAAATTCAATAGCCTGAACAGCCCCCATTTCTTAAACAGTTTTACAAAAAAGTTGGTCGACATGATGATGTTAAATGCCGCGTCGGTAGTTTTTAGCAGCTCTTTAGCTACGGGCATACGCTCGGCGGCGTAGCTGTCTAATATCACCGGGTTTAGTTGTCCGTTTATTACACCTGCCAGTTTCCAGGCCAGGTTATAGGCATCCTGCAGGCCGGTGTTCATGCCCTGCCCGCCAACCGGCGAGTGTATATGCGCGGCATCGCCCACCAAAAAACAGCATTGCTGCCTGAAATTATCAGCCATGCGGTGGTGCAGCTTGTATGTGGTGAACCAGTTGTTTTGCATGATGTTTACCGGGGTTTGGGTAGTAGCTTGCAGCGAGGGTAATACATCATTTAGCTCAACATCTTCTTTATCTTCAAACTCTTGAGGCAGGATGCCGAGTATGCGGTAGCCATCTTCTTCGGGCATGGGGAAAAATGCCGCGAAACTATTTTTAGCGAGGTACAGGTTTATATAAGCATCGGTTAAAAATCGGGTATCCAGTTTGGCATCTATCAAATAAAAATGATGCGGGTAGGTATCGCCCTTAAATGGCAATTGCAATTGCTTGCGCACAACGCTATGCGCGCCATCGGCACCTATTACCCAATCGCAGGTTAAGGTATATTCGCCATCCGCGTTTATTAGTTGTGCTTCGGCACTATCAGGTTTTTGTAATAATGAGGTTAAAGTGGTGTTCCAGTATACGGGGCAGCAGTTTTGGGTTAAATAGTCGAGTAACAGGCGTTCGTTTTTGCTTTGCTGGTACATGAGTATATATGGAAAAAGTGTTTGCCCTTCGCCAATATGGCTTAATGGTAACGACGGCCCCTGCTTACCATCCTGGGTAAAGATCACTCCTTTTGCCTGTTTGCCATTGGATATCACTTTATCAATCAGCCCCATTTGCCTGTATATCTCCAGCGAGCGCGCCTGCACTGCGAGCGCCTTTGAATGGCTTGTCGGCCCTTCTTTGCTGTCAATAATAATGGGCTGCACCCCATAGCGTAATAGCTGCGCAGCCATCATAAGCCCGGTAGGGCCCGCGCCAACTATCAGTACCTGGGTATGTTGTGTGTTGATGAGCATTTAATAGTTAACGATACAGCAGGAAAATAGTTGGTCGTTTATGCAATTCGGGTACTTTTTTCTGCCAGTCGGCAATGGTTTTGGTTTGTACAAATTCCGTGGCCGAGGTAAGGTCGCAGGCAATGCACAAGCGGGTTTTTGGGCTTGCCGATCTTAATATTTCCTCGAGCATGGGGTTATTGCGGAACGGCGTTTCAATAAATATTTGTGTTTGGCTGTTCTTTATTGCCGCAGCCTCAAGTTCCTTAACCTTTTTGCTGCGCTCGATTTTATCAATAGGTAAATAGCCATGAAAAGTAAAGCTTTGCCCGTTAAAGCCGGAGGCCATCAGCGCCAGCAAAATAGAGCTTGGCCCAACCAACGGCACCACCTTAATGCCCATGCGGTGTGCTTTTTCAATAATTTCAGCGCCCGGGTCGGCAATGCCGGGGCAGCCAGCCTCGCTCATGAGGCCAACGTTATTTCCTGCCTGCAGGCCCTTGAAAAATTCCGCGGTATCGTCACGGCTGTGTTTGCCATAATCGTGGATCACAAGCTCGCTTTGCGGGGTTGCAAGGCCAGCCTCTTTCAGAAACCTGCGCGCGGTTTTCTCATTCTCAACAATATATTCCTTTACGCTGTTGATGGTATCAACCAGGTAAGGGGTAAATGATTTTGCCGAAGCGTTTTCGGCAAGGGGGACGGGTATTAAATAAAGGGTTCCGTAAGGCATATTGCAAAATTGCTTTTTTTTATTTAATTTAAGCATTGAAAAGGAGGTTGTTATATTGAAATCATTAGGCTTAAACTGGTTTATAGAAGGTTCGCTGGATTTTGAGTATAAAAAGTATATACTTTTAGATTATTTGCAGGAGATAAACCGGCATTTTGATAAAAGTAAACTGTACCCAAATATGGCCGACCTGGTGTTTCATTACAATAACCTGCTTGATTTTAAAAAGAACAAAACGGTATTGCAGCAGGCCTTTCCGCAGCGCCTGACCCAAGCCGATATTGAAGCGGTAAAGCTTACCTACAAAAAAATTATTGAGGATGATAGCTCTATGCAGGAAATTGAACGCATCATCACCTATGCCCTCAAAAAAATGGATCCGGCTATACAAACCGGCAAAGAGATATATGATTTTGTTGAAAGCCACCTGAATATCGACCCGGTGGGTTTAATCCCGCTAACACCTTACCAGGGCTATTTCTCGCTGCGCAATGGCGGCAAAACCAACTGGATATATGAATACCAGCTAAGTATTTTCGAAAACAAGCATGATAAATACCGTGGCATCAACATCCAGTTTGTGGATACTTACGAGCAAAGCATCACCAATACGCCTGAAGCCATTAAATTGAACTTAATTAAGGAACGCCTGCACTTGCCCAACCCGGCGGTATACTATGTGCAAAGCGATATCAACTTCCCGCTGGAACAAACCTTGTTACCGGTGGCAAAGCGTAGTTTGGTGAAGTATATTATGAATGCGGCATGATTATGGATCAGTGCGAAATAGATTGGTGGATTCTAATAGACCATTTTAGTCTTTTAATAACCTGCATAGCTACCGTTGCATTAGCAATTTTTGCTTGGAAAGCATTGCTGGGATGGCATGTTCAAAAGAAGTATGATATAATAATTGACAATTTAGCACTTGCAAAAGATAGCTTAACTTATATAGAGTATCTGAGGAAAATTTTATTCTCTGTAAATGAAATAAGTGAAAAGTATGAAAATGCAGCTAAAAAGTCTGTAGGTGAGAGTAACTCCATGGGAGGTATTACTTTATATGTTTATCTGTCCAGAAGAGATAATCTTAAACATATTTTTGATAAGATTATTTTAGCCAACTCTCAAAATTGGGCAACAAGTGGTGATACAGGTAAGTTTACAATGTTTTTCGAACGAATATTAGAAATCGATTCAAAAATTTATAGTGCACACATGACTCTAGGAATGGCTCAACAGAGTGATGATAATGAATACTATAATAAAATACGAAAAGAAACTAGTGAAATCATTTACAATTCCGATAAAGAAGATGACTTTGTTAAAGAAATTAAAATAAAACTTACTGATTTAGAAAATATTTATCGCAATCAGTTACCCAAAATATGATTTCTTAAATCCTTTATTTACAAAAAATGGATTAAAGTCCTTTGTCCATTCTTTCTGCAACGGCATGATTGTATAGCGCTTATTTCAATTTACCCAGCGCTTCTTTTATCCTCGGTATCATAGCCACAATATCCTGCAAAGTGCTGGCGCCTACTGATGCACGGAACCAGTTCACGCTATCATCCGTACCGAATGCTGAGAATGGCACAAAGGCCACTTTGGCTTCTTTAATGAGGTAAAAGTTAATATCTGCCGAATTTTTTAAAACGGTGCCATCGGGCGTAGTTTTACCGGCGTAATCAATTTTAAGGGTAAGGTATATAGCCCCCATCGGCTCGATGGAATCAACGTTGAAGCCTTCGGCCTTTAATTGTTGGAAGCCCTCGTGCAGCGTGTTCAGGCTGGCCTGGATCCTTGATTTTAATTTCTCCAGATAGCTATTTACATAGGTATCATTTGTTAAAAACTTAGCCATGGCTACCTGCTCGGCCTTTGGCGACCACGCACCCATATGGCCAACAATAGCCTTCATGTTGTTTATTACATGTGTTGGGCCAAAGCCCCAGCCTACACGAACGCCGGTTGATGCAAAGCATTTTGATGCACCATCAATAAATATGGTATAATCCTTCAATTCGGGGCGCAGCGTAACGGGATTGTAATGCTGGTGATGGCCGAATGTTAGTTGTGAGTATATCTGATCGTACAATAAGTACAATGGCTTTTCGCCCGCCGCGCGGGTTTTGTTTTCGGCGATAACCAGGTCGCAGATCTCCTCAAGGTCCTTTTTGCCGAACATGGTACCGGTTGGGTTTAAGGGCGAACAAAGCGCTAACAATGCCGCGCCTTTTATATGCGGGCGGATATCATCAGCCGTAGGCATAAAATTATTTTCGGGTGTGGTTTCAATCATCACCGCGTTGGCGCTGGTAAGGTCGCTGTAGTGGTTGTTGTTCCATGATGGGGTAGGGAAAATAACCTTATCGCCCGGGTCAACAACTGCTAAAAAGGTAGAATATATAAGTGGCCTTGAACCGCCTGAAATTAATATCTGGTTAGCGGCATAATCTAAATTAAACCTGCTTTTTAAAAATGCCGATACACTCTCGCGCAGGCTTAAGATGCCATCGGCAGGTGGGTAATTGGTTTGATTGTCGTTATAAGCATCAATAATGCCTTGTTTTAACTCGTCGGGGATGGGATAGATGTTAGAATCAAAATCGCCAATGGTTAGGTTGGCAATATTTTGTCCCTGTCGTTTTAACTCGTTTATCTCGCCGGCTATTTTGATGATCTCGGAACCGTGCAGGTTTTTGGCTAATTTAGAAACACTCATATTAAGTCAAAATTAAAAATTCAAAAGGTATAACAGACCACCTTTAACTTTGTAAAGAAACCGGGCGCAGCCTGATGAGGTGTACCCAGTGCATAAATTTCATTACCGGGAAAACCGGGTCGAACTCAAACCACCTTGCGGCAAAATTTGCATTGTTAGGGCGTTTATGGTGATTGTTCTGGAACAACTCGCCCAGCATTAAAAAGTCAAACGGGGTGGTGTTTTTTGATTTATCGTTATTATCGAAATTAGCATAGCCATATTTATGCCCGCACCAGTTTACTATGGCACCATGGATCGGGCCCATCATAAAATGTATCGGCAGTAATAAAAACATCCACCAGTGGGTAGCAAATACCACATAAAAGGCAACATATAAAGCGCCAAACAATATTCGGGTTATAATGGCCGAACCATAATAATCAACAAAATGCCATTCGGGGTAATTGCCCTTGAATTGCGCATCGGGCTCTTTAAGTCTTTTTTCGTACAGCCTGAAACTTAAAACGGTGTTCCACATCATTTGAAAAACATCCGTAAAAAAATACGGTGAATGCGGGTCTTTAGCGGTATCGCTGTAGGCATGGTGCTCGCGGTGCATAATAGCATAGGCGCGGGGGTTAAGGAACGACGATCCCTGGCAAACAAACGTTAATAAATGGAATGTACGCTCAACAAACTTGTTTGTTGTAAACATTTTATGCGAGGCGTAGCGGTGTAAGTAAAACGTCTGGAAAAACAGGGAGAGGAACCAGTGGGCTAAAAAGAAAATTAATATGTACACAGAATTGGGTATTGATATAAAAGTTTACAAAGATACAATTAAAACAATTAAAAGTTTCAGGCTGGCATCATTGCCTGTTCACTTTGCTGGAAGAGAAATTATTATTTTATCTCAAACGCATCGGCTAAAAGCTTGTATGATGTTAGCCTGTCGTCAAAATTCTCGGTTATGGTTACAGCTATCAGCTCATCAACTTTATAATCCTCGGCAAGCCATTTTAATTTTAATTTTATTTCGCCGGGCGTACCTGTAATCACCCGCTGGCGGTTATATTTTATCCTGTCCTGCTCGGCCAAGGTGTAGGTTACATTTTTAATATCATCATAGCCTACCGGTGTAAGGCCGCCGCCTTTTTCAAACTGGTTAAAGCGGTAGTCCATCAGTGCCTGGTGCTGCCTTATTTTTTCTTCATCTTCGGAGCAAAAAACAAACAGGGCTACGTTTGCCTGTTCGTGCTGCATATCTTCCGATGGCTTAAAACGTTCGCGGTATGCCGCTACGGCCTGCGGGCCGCCAATTGGGTTGATAAAGTGCGCGAACGACAAACCCATGCCAAAATGCGCCGCGAACAAGCCACTCTCGCCGCTTGAACTAAGCAGCCACATAGGCGGTACGGTTTGCACCTGCGGTATAGCCCTCACTTTGGCCTGCGCAGTGCCCGGTTCCCCGGTATCATGAAAATAGTTAACCAAATCATATAACTGATTGATGAAATCCTGCTCGCTAAACTGGTTTGACGGGTTTAGTACCGATGCCGTAAGCCTGTCGGTACCCGGCGCGCGGCCCATGCCCAGGTCAACACGGCCCGGAAACAACGCCTCCAGCATCCTGAAATTCTCGGCGACCTTTAAGGCGCTGTGGTTGGGCATCATTATGCCGCCAGAGCCTATGCGGATATTTTTGGTTTGACTGCCCAGATAAGCCAGCAATACTTCGGGCGTTGAACCCGCCAGGCTGCCGGTGTTATGATGTTCGGAGATCCAAAAGCGGGTATAGCCTAATGAATCGGTATATTTTGCAAGTTCGATGGTTTCCTGTACAGCCTGTTCGGCAGTAACGCCTTTACGTACGGGCGATTGGTCGAGCACGCTGAGGCGGATGTTGTTTGTGTTCATGGTAAATTATAAAACACAAAAATACGCAAGGGCTTGTTGAGCGATTGTAAAGATTTTGGCCCTTTACTTTATCGAGTAATCATAAAGCGTTTCAATATCTGTAATACCCGAACCATTGGTATCTACTTCAATTATACCTATGCCCCTGGCGACATAGTTATCGTAGGTGATGTAAGTACTAAAGCCCGAACCATAATCATATTGCAACAATACCTGGCTGTGAATTACATTGGCAAATGTTTTACCCGAAACAGTTTTTGATATCCCCCTTTTAAGTATTTTACCCACAAACTGGCCCGGAATGCCAAGGATTGAACCCGTTGAATTGATTGGCGCCACCCAGCCGTGGCCAACTGCCGTGGTATCATTAAGGTAATACAGCTCTACAACAACTCCACCAGTTGTTGATAGGGTAGTATAAATATGGTTATCGCGCGATAGATAACTGGTATCATTATATGGCTGCACCGTACTGGTGCCTACGCCCTCGTAATAAGTACGGTTATTGATCACTGTCGACTCACCGGTAAGGACAGCGGTAGTCGTATCAGTTTCCGTGCCTATCACGTTCTTGTATTTCCAATATGAGCCTTTATTCACCGGCTGGTAGGTATCCGACAAAACCGGATTACCGGGATTGCCTGTGCTATCAATCTTGTTATAGCCCGAAAAATCGGGTTTGTCCAGCTTGCAGCTTGCCATTAACAGCAGCAGGGCGGCAAACAAATATAAGCGGGGGTTGATGTTGGTTTTCAATGTGATACGGGCTGTTGCGATTATTAAAGCACTAATTTACAAATATATTTATCCATCCGCTATTTAATTTTTCTGTAGGATATAAAAATGCATTTGCTTGCGGGTTGAGAATCCTAAACTTTCATAAACTTTAATGGCACGCTCATTATCATGCAGTACATGCAAAATGGGTATGCCTGATGCCGCCCGGATACGATGTACCTGGTAAAGCAGCAATTGCCGGGCATAGCCCTTGCCAAGATAATCGGGATGGGTGCAAACCGCGCTGATCTCGGCATATGGTACGGGATGCATGCGCTGCCCGGCCATGGCAACAAGCCTGTCGCCGTCAAAAATACCACGGTAATGGCCGAAATCAATCGTTCGTACATCAAAAGGGCCGGGATTGGTTAGTTTGGTAAGGGCCAGCATTTGCGGCACATGTTCGTTTGTTAAAGTAATAATTTCAATGGTCTCATCAAGCGGATCAGCAACGCCATTAAAGATCATTTGCAGCGGTTGAATGTAGCGCAACAATTTCCATTTGCCCGATATCTCCCTTTCAACGGGCGAAATAAAGCCTACAGGACTATCATGTGTGATCAGTTCATGCAACGTTGCAAAATCATCGTCGGAGTTATCCTTCAAGCCAAAAAACGGCGAAACCTCTTTTGAGAAATATTTAACCTGATCGTTGCCATTGGCGAGTTGCGTGTTGCCTGTGTTCAGCGCATTCCAGGCCGGGTTATCCAATACGTGTTCCATTGGTGGCAAACGTATAAAAAAGTGATAAGATGTTGGGTGGAAATTTAAAGAAAGAAAATGTAGTCTGAAGACTACAGGCTTAGTCGTCCGAAGTTATAAACTTCGGACGGCAGCAGTCATTATGTATTATTGGCAATCCACCTATCCCAAAAAGTGATACAAAAACACTACCTCACCAACGTAAGCAGGTTTGAGTAGCCCTTCAATCTCCATCTCGACGCCTATGGTGGCTTTGGTAACACCCCGTAAATTAACTATAGCTGCCAGCTTTGCTTTGAGGCGTACGCGGCTATCCACCACTACCGGCTGCGAAAACCTTAAGTTTTCAATACCATAGTTTATCTGCATCTTCAGGTTTTGAACATCGGCTATCTGGTGCCAGAAATAAGGCAGCAGCGATACCATTAAATAACCATGCGCTATGGTTGCCCCAAACGGACTTTCGGTTTTAGCCCTTTCAGGGTCGGTATGGATCCATTGATGGTCGATAGTGGCCTCGGCAAACTGGTTTATTTGCTGCTGGCTAACGGTATGCCAGCCTGATATGCCTAATTCTTTGCCTAAGTACGACTCAAACTCGGGGTGGTTTTTTATGATGATCATGGCTCAATTACGGTTCTTATTGGTTAGTAGTTTTGTGATGCAGTAAAAGTAATAAAGTGCGGGAGATTGTGAAATAGATAAGTTATGCTACCGCAAGCGTCCCGCTATGGGCATGTGATAGGTTTGCGCGCAATTTTTCCTACGTCCACAGCGGGGACGCTTTCGGTAGTGGGAGAATAGCGATGACCGGGGCTAACTAAACCTTAAACAAATTTTTTAGGATTGCGACTTGTATGAAATACGGCATTGATGATAACAGATTGCTTTTTTATTTTGAACACAATCAAATAAGGAAAATCATTCACTTTAGCGAACCTGAATTTCTTTGAGAATTTTTCTTCGTAATGTAGTGAGCCGTTTTCAATAAGCCTGAATGTATTTATTACTTCTATCAAAAATCTTTCTCCAATACCGGCTTGCTGTTCATTATACCAATCAGCAGAGGTTTGCATATCTTCTCTTGCTTTTTGAAGAATATGCAATTGGTACATTATTTATCTTTGATATTAAAATGGGCAACTATTTCATTTAAAGTATACGTTTTCATTTCACCTGCTTCATAAAGCCTGTCCCGTTCCAATATTTCCTGCTGCTGTGCTTCGGATAAAATGGGAACTTCATTTTTCCTTGTATAATCGTATTTCATCTTATCAAGAAAAGCCAATAATGCCTGTTCTTCTGATTGGGTATGGGTGTTAACTACGATGGTCATATAACAAATTTAAGAGTTTTTAATTAATTTATGATGGGATTTGTTTAGATTGGATTTTTTCAATTATTGCCAACGGATTGTGGCAGTTTAGGAATACATGCATTTTGTAAATCCTTTTGATATTAGTTTTTTAGTAAATACCAATGGCTATTAAAATCCTCGCAATTTTTTATTTCCTAAGTTTAGATATTCTTGCTTATTTAATTTTACAATCAAAATATAAGCCCGTATGGCGATATCTCATCCTTTTTTTGGTCATTTTTTTCGCAGGCGTTCTGTTTCATATCCAATTATTTTCTAAAGATTACTTTTTGTCTCCTCTTAATTTTTGGATACTTGTGACGATATTCGGTCAAATACTGATATGCCATTTGGCTGGCGTAATTTTTTTACGCACTACGAAGTATTCTACGCTCTTAAGTCCCGAGATGAAAGAATTCAATCAGAGAATTACATTGTTGATCTTATTTAAACTTATATATATAATTAGCTTTGTATGCCAGGTTATTTACATATTCGCAATCAATAAAATTGAAACAACCAAACTTGCGAAGTTTTTAAAACTTCGCAAGTTAATATCCCCCCGCCCCGCTGTTCGAAGTCTCTGACTTCGGACGACTATGCCCGTAGTTTATAACTACACTAAAAAATCAACCTAATCCAACCTAATCACCCATTCCGCAAAAAACTCAAAATCTATTTGCAGATCACACAATAAACCCTATCTTTGCAGTCCCGAAAATACGGGGTATAATAAACGTTTAATTAATTTAATTTAAAGCAAGTGAATACGTTAAGTTACAAAACTGTCTCAGCCAACAAAAAAACCGTTAACAAACAATGGGTTGTTGTTGACGCTAATGGCGAGATTTTGGGGCGCTTGTCTACTAAGATCGCAATGATCATACGTGGAAAAAGCAGTATGTTTCTTACACTGGTTATCCAGGTGGTCAGCGTTTCATTTCTCCTAAGGAGTTAATGGCAAAGCATCCAACACGCGTAATTGAAAAAGCCGTGCGTGGCATGTTACCTAAAAGTCGTTTGGGCAAAGCATTGTTTGGCAATTTGCATGTATATGCAGGTGGCGAGCATCCTCATGCAGCACAAAACCCAACAACCATTTAACTTTTAATTTTAAAGGAGAAAAAAGAAAATGCCAACAACTAACACTTCGGGCAGAAGAAAAACCGCAGTTGCACGCATCTACCTAACAGATGGCAGCGGCGCAATTACCGTTAACGGTAAAGATTACAAAGAGTATTTCCCTACATTGCCATTACAATACATCGTTATGCAGTCAACAGAAGTTTCTGGTTCGACTGGTAAATTTGATGTTAAAGTAAATGTTGCAGGTGGTGGCGTAAAAGGACAGGCCGAGGCCGTTCGTTTAGCTATAGCCAAGGCAATTGTTGAACTTGATGCTGAAAAGAAACCGGCATTGCGCGCTAAAGGTATAATGACACGTGACGACCGTATGGTTGAGCGTAAAAAACCAGGACGCAAGAAAGCACGCAAGAGATTCCAATTCAGTAAACGCTAATCACAAGGAGGACAACAAAATGGCAAGAACAACATACGACGAGTTACTGGACGCAGGTGTACACTTTGGTCACCTTACCCGCAAATGGGATCC